>Ga0214544_1009866_pt1 | contig 14568 bp, 10 predicted proteins | sample CNSS3metaG_FD_160074 | JGI IMG/M metagenome (GOLD analysis project Ga0214544, IMG submission 160074) | Root nodule microbial communities from cowpea collected in UCLA plant growth center, Los Angeles, California, USA - CNSS3 | ecosystem: Host-associated > Plants > Roots > Nodule | place: USA...
CCAAAACTGGCCCTGGGGACCTATTGAAGGAGGAGCATCGATGTTAGCTAACTTTCTAGGTAAGTAGTCGGCCTTGACCGGCTACTTGCCTAGATGTCTTGTGCTGGTGGTGTCCGGGCACTAGATGCTAGGCGGTTTTGATGTGTATATTTGTTTACTTGGTTGAGTTTGGCTAGGTACGGTACAACTGATGAAGGGGTAATTATTACTGAATTTGAGAATATACAGATTAGAATGGATATAAATATGTTTTATCGTATAACTAAGTTGGGGACTCATGGTGTCTGTTTTGAGGGAAACATGGTGGAGGAATGGAGAGATGACTATTCTAGTCACAATGCTAAATTAATGATTTGTCATGACAATGTCAATATTGGAGGAAGAATACTGGCAGGGCAAATGAAAGTGGAAACACGTATCCTGCACTACATTATATGTCGATGCCTGCTGCCCCGAACAACTAACCTTGCCCAAGCTACTAAAGAAGACATTGCATTAATGTGGGCAATGCTGATCAGAAGGGAGCTTAAATAGGGTCATCTGGTTAGATATCGGATGAAAAAGGCATTAAGAGACAATGCACCTTTACCATATGCAAACCACATTACTAACATTTTAATTAAGTTTAATGTTCCTCTTGAAGATGAACCATTTGAGGAGGTTAATTGGAGAACAGGCCCAATTGGTGCTGAAGTTATTCATTCCTTTGGTTTTGTAAAAACCAAAAATGGTCAATGGGTTCATAAAAATGATCTACAGGATCAACCTATTCATGATGAGCGCACACCATCTCCACCACCTCAGCCTACCCAGGATGCATCTACTGCTATGCTCAATGATATTATCCACGAGATTCACGACCTTTGGGTTTTTGTTGGTTCAAGATTTGACAGTATGGATGCTCGGGTTGGTCAACTTGAGGAAGACATGGCTTACGTGCGGCGCCAATTTCCCCCTTCTTAGATGCATTTCATCTTTATTTCATTCAAAAACTTTGTATTTGTTTAATGCGCCATCTACTTCACATTGACATTATTATTTCTTATATTAGCACTTTAATTAATTGTAATGTTTTTTTTTTCTATTTTTTCCATTATTTTTAGTTTCATATTCAACATTATTATTATCATTGCCTTTGTATCCAATTAAAATTTTATAACCTTTTTTTTTTTAATTACGCTTGTAATCGATTACAATATGTTCGTAATCGATTACATTAAACTCATAAACACTGCAACACATGCAGTAATCGATTACAAATAAGAAAACACTCCCCCCTACACGATTTCAAGTGAAAACGTATTGCCCCCTCACGATTTCTTTTTTAAAGTCTCCCAACCCCACACGATTTCACCCATTGACCCAATTTGACCCAAAAACTCACGGGGGCCTAACGATTTCTTCATCAGAAAACGTCTAGCCCCTACACGTTTTGCCTAAAATTGTAATTTAAAAAAAATGCTTATTCTCGTAATTATGCCAAGTGAATTGCCCAATACGAAAAAAAAAACCCTTAACCCATTAGTGCATGCAACAGAAGGCACTTTCTGTTTTTATTTCCTTTCCTCCTTTACACTTTGCAACAACCCTAGGAAATAGGAAGGGAAAGATATTGTGTTTTTTTAAAACCTTAATAGACTATTCAATAATCTGATAAAGATTTGAAAAGGTTTGAAGATTTCATACTAAAGGGTTTTAAAGATAAGAGTATAGATAGATAGTCGCATAGATTAAAAACCCTTTAGGTTTATGGGTTAGAGAGTGCATCAAAAAGAAAGGAGAAAACGGCAAAGCGTGGGAGGAAATCGTGAAGGTTGAAGGTTGAGGCTTAGAGTAAAACGTGAATCTTGGAAGAACTTCTACACGAGGTAGGGGAAAATGTTCCTTGTTTTCTAGTTACTTGATGTATGAAATTGAACCTGTGTGTTTTAAATGCTTTTTCGTTTTACATGATCATTGCATGGTTACCTTACTGTTGATGTTTTGCATGAATAATGTTCTCGTTAGTGTTCGAAAATCCATGGATGTCGTGGTCTGCGAAGAGTCTGCTAAGAGTTGTTTAGCATTCGCGTAGGGTTTTAACGAGCCATGCGTATTAAGTTTTTTAACCCTATGGGTTTTCTAACCCGATTTGAAGTGTAGTTGTTGGGGTGTATCATGAGTTCTTGTGTGGTTATGTGATGTTCTCACGGGAATGGGGTTGCATAGTTTTGGGTGGATGTTCCTTACTACAAATCTAGTTGTTGAGGTTTTGAGTTAGTTGTTATTGAAATCCATGGCATGCGTTTGGGGGAGAGGAAAAATGTTTTGTCTTACATCCGGCTCGTTTCTGAGTATAGTGCTACGTGTGCGATGCATCAACGTTTTTACTCATAAGTCATTGAGGAATAAGGTAGATTTGTCTATTGTTGCAATGGTCGAACTACTTGAACTGTCCGATTCTAGGAAACTAGATGTGTGATGGGGTAAAAGGTGGCGGAAAACCAAAGTTCGATTGTGACTATAATGCTTAAGTGTTTTACTTAGATGTTATGTTGAATATTAATTGTCATGTTTTATTTCTGAATTTCTTTTATATATCATTGTTTATGGTTAGCTTACTCTTATTTGTTTGTTTGTGTGTTTATTATGCATGCGATGATCATATAACATGTGTGTTATACGGAAGCAAATGATAATGCATATGCTTTTGGCATGGAATAGATTAATGAGAGACTAGAGGTGAACTCGGGAGTTTCTTATAATTTATTTAGTTATTTTAAATCAAATATTGAAGACTATGTAATTTTCTTTTATGCGCAATTGTTATTTGGATTTTTTTAAAACAAATTGACGTTTTGAATTATGCAATTTAAATTAAATTATAAGCTTTTTTATTAGTACGTTTTAAATGATAATTATTTTTCGCCAAACGTGTTCATGTTATAACTTTATGTGACATCCCAAACCGGGGTGTTACAGCCTCTATCTTATATGAGATACCATCATATTATTTGCATTGGACATGTCAATGAGAATCATTTTGTGCAGGTATAGTTCTCTTAACTCTACCATTAACTAGGTTAAATTAAGTTATTATCATATATGTTTACTATTAATTGTTGTAGGTAATGTTGCAAGATGGTTGTCCTATACCACTACTAATTTTGTTGTGGTTTACACATTGTTGTCCAAGTGCAAAATCTTGGTCATCATTGCACACCAGTTGTATGCAAATATTTTCACAAATAATGATCACTAAACAACATTTGTAACTCAAATTTTATTTATACATTTGGTAATCATTAACACGTTTGTTAATTGTAGCTAAATATTGAGAAGGGCACAATCATAATAAGCGAGTATGAAGCCATTTTATCTTTTCAAAACCAAAAGTGTTGAAAATCAATTGATATCTTTTGAAAATCATTTTACTTTTGAGAGAAATTGTGTTGAGAAAATAACATGTTTTTAGAGTTTTCTTTAAACAAATTGTGATTAATATATTGGTCGAAGAACAAAACATAGTTTCTCACCTAATGTACCTTATTATTGTTGTTCATATCTTTGTTGTGGTGTTATTGTTCTTATTTTTAATGTGATCTTCTATATATGTATATTGGTTTGAATAGGGTTTCTAGATTGAATTTGTAATAGGGTGTTAGAAGGTGTGGAATCAAGTCTTGTAGTGTTTCATACTTAGGTTCTTGTGTGTTTTTTCTTTCATTGTTTTTGTTCAGTGTTTGTAAAACTTGAAAGTTTAGCAAGATCCCTTCATCGGAAGGAAAGAGGACAATTGACTACTGCTCATGCCCCCTAGCCAATTCAAACTCAGATCCAAAGGCTGGTGATTCTCTAGAAAGTATAATATGACATCACTTTTAGCTGTTAGGTATGAAACTAGACTAGGCTATGATTCACATCTCGAAAGTTCTCAGATCTGGTCTGGACCTAAGGCCTGGGATTGCTTCTTACTTATCATCCGAGTATTGCATCACCTAATGTGATGTTTGGTTGGTGCGGTTAAGCAATTAGATATAACTATTGTGATAGAATAAACTAGTATGAAATCGTGGTGTGTTCATCTATCTCTTCTTATATTTCACATTATACCTATCATATACCTTGTATCTTAGAATGCTTTTAAATTGATTTGTTATTTTGTATTTCAATTCATTTATTTCATTCTTAATTAATCAATTCAATAATTATATACCACCTTATTTCATAAATGGGTTATAATTCAATTTATTTTCCTCTTCTTTGAACTCAGTCTCTAAAAACTAAAGCCATGACCTAGACCTAGACCAGAGTTAAAGATGCAATAAAAGGAAGTTCATCAAGAGGCAATTTGGATGATCTAGTTGGATACCGAGTAAAGATAAATAAGATTCAATTCAAGGTGGTCATGTATAATATATAATAAAACAATTCAAGGTGGATTGTATATCAAAAAAAATTATATGTAGTGGCGGAGTATTATGGGTGCAGGCGGGGGCCTCGACACCCCCCAAAACTTTTGAAATTTTTTTTACAATGGATATTTTGATTTTTTTTTATTATAGATATTAGGTATTTTGATTTTATTTTGTTATAAATATTAAATCAAATATTTTATTTCTTTTATAAACATAATAATTAATACTAATAAATAATAAAATATAAAATCAAATATAATAAAAATAAAGATTAAAAAGATTTATCAAGATATTTTTTATTATTTGTTTTCATTATAGATTGTGTTTTTCATAAATTGTTCTCATATTTCATTCTCATTTGTTTTCTTTTGTTTCTGAAAAGAAAAAGATCTATTCTTTTTTCTCTTATTTCTCCTTTATTCTCTTCCATCCTCGAGGAAGAAAAGAAGAAGGTAATTCTTTCGTCTCACTTGATAGTGAAATATTAATTCAATAATTTATTTAATGAGCCACTTTTATATGTTTATGCCTTGAATTTCTTACAAATTGTTCTCATCTTCCATTCTTACCTATTTTCTTTTTGTTTCTGAAGAGAAAAAGACCAATTCTTTTGTGAACAACGTGACATTGATATTCCTGATTTTAATTTTGCTTATGTTGCATGTCATGGCCGTTCTCGATATCAAAAAGATCATGTCACTATGGAACATCATTTTAGGGTGAATATATTTCTTGTTACAGTGGACAAGCAGTTGCAAGAATTAAATGACAGGTTTAGTAAGCAAACAATGAAACTTTTAACTCTAAGCAATGCTTTAGTTCCTAATGATGCTTATAAAGCTTTTAACATTGAGGATATATGCACTCTTGTGAACAAATATTATCCTTTAGATTTTAGTGAGCAAGAGAAGATTAGTTTAAAATTTCAACTTCCTAACCATCCAGATTTGAAGAATCTATCAACCATGCTTCAATTATGTCAATCTTTGGCAAGAACAGGAAAGTCAAGGACATTCTACTTGATTGATCGTTTAATTCGTCTTATTTTAACTCTTCCTATCTCTACAGCTACAACAGAAAGATCATTTTCTGCAATGAAGATTATCTAAACAAGATTGCGGAATAAAATGGAAGATGAATTTCTTGCTGACAATATGATTATTTACAATGAAAAAGAAATAGCTGAAAATTTTAGTTCTGATTCAATTATTGATGAGTTCAGGGATCTGAAGGAACGAAGGGTAATCTTTTAGATATTTGTGATTTCTTTTTTAGTTATCGTTTTACTAAGTTATGTATTCATTTTTATTGTGTTAGTGACAATAATGAAATGTATAAATTTTGGATGTATTATTTGGGCTCCCCCAACAATGTTGGTCAAGATCCGCCACTGTTTTTATGTCTTTTTCCAAGGTATTGTCTAATACTATATGGTCAAATGACAGCTTATATTGTAAAGGAGTTTTCAAAATATATATATATATATATATATATATATATATATATATATATATATATATATATATATATATATATATATGCTCTTCTTTTTTTTATTTACGTTGATAAAGAGAATAAGTATTACTTAACATTTTTATCCGCTTCATAATATAAATTACATCTAATTATTCACCAACAATTTAAATTTCACTAAAAAAATGTTAAAGTGTTTAATATTTTTAACCTAATATGCTAATTGAATATTAATTCAATACTAGATCATAATGTTTCAAATAACAAGATAGGGGCTTTGGAAATGTAATCACTAATCAATTTTGTTTTACCCGAGGCATTTGATTTTTTTTTCTTAAGCAAGTGTTTAATTTTTAATAGAACATCTTTACAACAAAAATTATAATGTGACTTATCTGGTTCACTAATTTATTCTTCAAATAAAAAAACTTAATGTGATTCAACAATTTTTTTAATTACTATTATTAAAAAACCCGTGTATCACTTAAGACAGTAACTCGTTAACATACATCTATACATTTTCTATACATAAAGGGGGTCTTGTTTTCTATTTTACCGTTTAAATAAATTTTTAATCAAAATAATTACTTTATCAATATTACTTCTATACATAAAAGGTATTCTTCCTTTTAGTATCTATATTTATTTTCTAATTTTATTTTTTAAATAATTTTTTAATCAAAATAATTATTTTATTAATATTAATTTTTAAGTGAACATTGAAGATTCTAAAAAATTCAAAGATTCAAAGAAAAACTAAAAAAAATCAATGAATTAAAAAAATACCATTTTCAAATTGTATCATCAATTCTATTATTAAAAATTTTAGAAAAATAAATAAATGATAAAGAAATGAAACAAGGACAATAAAAAGTAAAGAGCACTCAATAAATGAAATAACTACTAAAGGCTTGGGTTTCTTGTTAGTTTTTTTTAGAATTCTTTAAATTGAGTTTGTTTAAATTAATCATTTTTTAAATTTAACTATTTTTTAATTTTTACAATAAATTATAAATTTTATTTATATGTAATTTTATAATTTATAACTAATTTTAGGGTTAAATATATTTTTTGTTTCTTAATTTCCAATGAAAATTGAAATTAGTCCCTCCTAAAAACTTGTGAATTTAGTACTTTTAGTCAAATTTGTTAAGTTTATTTAATGTTTCAAATGTATTTGAGTTATTTAAATAGTTTGACACAATTTCTCCATTTGAGTTATTTACACGGTTTGACACAATTTCACTTCAATATTAACTAAAAAACTATTATGAAATACATTTGAATCGTCAAGTAACTTAACAAAGTTAAAATGACTAAATTCACAAAGTTCTAAAATTGAGAGACTAAATTAGACCAGTTCGAAGAGGAACTAATTATAATTTTCAATTATGGTTAAGGGATCAAAAATATATTTAACCCCTAATTTTATAATATATACTTATATATAAAGAATATTTTATTGTGTCCACTATTTTTTTCACTTTCATCCTTCAAGGTATCGTTTTACTTAAATTTAACCATTTTTTTCTAAATTAAATAAATCAAAATCACTACTAAATAAATCAAAATTAATTACAAAATAAATAAAAAATTTCTGATGAAATTGTAAAAGTTATTAATATTTATTTTTATAATTATAATTTAATTATTTTTTGTTATAAAAAAATTTTAAACACATGTCTTTTTACTAGTTTTAGCCAAAATTTGTTTACATATATACTAATTTGAAGACATTGACATCTAGTATAAACTCATTTAACTTAGAAAAATCAATTTCACTTTTTCATAGCAGAAAAGTTTATCCACAGAGCACATCGTCTATGATGATAGGATTTTTTTTTTTCCGTTACAAAGTAAAGAAAGGTCAGCTAAAACAAACATATCATCAGTTGTAAAAAATTGAAGTGGAACCTATAATAATCCTTCAAACATTTTCGAGGAGCACTACACATGATGCATACACCTTGATGATATGTTACACGTATAGCAGGTATTATTCAGTGTCTCAATATACCTCCATTACCTCATGTTAAATATATACACTTATATTTCAGCACTTTCACCAAAATATAACGACGTAGTTTAAAATTTCACGTCGAAGGTGTAACTATATATACACTGAACTGTTAGGAAAAACACTATCTTCTACTTCTGGAGGTTCCTGCTTTTAATTGAGAATACTGTCGTTTTCCATTGGATAAGCCACTGTCACTGAAACTTCCATCACCCATACTATCATGAGCGTCAGAAAATTCTGGCATTCGTGATCGCAAGGGAACAAGGTAACAATCATCCTTGGCGATTTGCTTCCGCTGCTCATGGCGTTTCACATTTTCTGATATCTGATGGAAGGTTTTGTTTATCTTTGCAATGCCCCTTTCAACAGGCTCCACCACATGAGAAACTGTAAATTTCATGTCATCAACAATCTGAAACATAAAAGACAGTAGATATCAGCCAGAGTGAGACAGAAACATGAGATATACAGGTGGAGCAGATTCAAGTGTTTATATCTCACAATTTCACCACTTCCAACAACAACATCCCGAACACTCTGGGTAAATTTCATAGGTTTTTCTCTCTCATAAGCTCCCAGCCATGTTCTTGTCGAACGCTGACAGTCTCGAACCTCCTCGGGGTCCGGAGGCGATCCTAGCGAGGCATAGTCGGTCATCACTGCTACATTACGGACACACCTCTCGCCCCTTTTATAAGGTTCTGCTGGGAAGACATAAAGGTGCACAACAGCAGCCACGCCCATCTATTCACAAATTTTAAGATGCCAAACCACATGAAAAAGGTTTTCCCAGAAGAACTTCAAAATGATTGAATACTTGTTTCAAGTAAAACACACCCAGCTCAAGAATTTATAGTTTAAACATAACCTGACTTAACATGACATGACATACTACTTTACATACAACAGCTAACCAGTCTACCCTTGAGTAAAAGCATAAAATAAACCTGTCTCGTTTTTAAAAGCAAAGCAGTCAAAAGAAAAGCTCCATAAAATCTATACGATCATTTAATGTTCTGCTGAAGTCCTTCTCGGAAATAGCATCTTATGCATGTGCCTCATCACCAGTCATTCAGGAGTGAGAACCAGTGATGCAGATATAAATAAATAAATATATATATATATATATATATAACATCTAAACATGTGCATCCTTTAGTACTTCATTACATACCCTACCATTAATCAATGCTCACACACAAGTGTTTTGCCGGCTTACAGAAATACAGATTGTTGAAGCAAAGCAAAATTTTGAACAAAAATAAAAAGCTAGTTATAGCGAGATCACTTAAACATTAAATACAGAGGATACGTATATTGCCTATTCATTCGCATGTTAACAGTTTATAGTTCATTCACTTATTTCAATTATTAACCAGGTGTGTCAATTATGGATAACAGTCTCTAGTAGGATAGCAGGATGCTTCAACACACTAATGCTCAAAAACAAAGAATTACCCGTAATTAGAGGCATTCATGCGATTACTAATGAAAAGTCATAATATAAAATACGATCGCAATAAAAAAATAAAAAAAAAGGACAATTGCATTAATAATAAAAAGAATACACTCAACAAAGAGAGTGCACAATAAACCAAATGAAGAAAAAAAAGGAGGACACGTGAGTGTGAGCATTACAACACAAAATCGAACAGAGACTCATGACTAACAGGTCACTGGAACGCAGTGCACATGTGGAAAATGCCAGGCTGTACAAATGATGTCAGAGCAGTGGATCATGAGCAGGATGACTCGGTTTGAAACAGAGGTAAGCTATCAAGTCTGTTTTGCGTGAATGATGTGTGAATATAGATGAGCAGAAGGTTTACGAAAGTAATAATAATTACAATGTCTGTATGTGCATTCATATACAATACAAATATTCAACAATCTGCTTGACATGTATACAAAGGAAGAAAAATACACACTACCTCAAATATTTATACTTGTGGCATAGCCCATGGTTTTCATGCAATACAAATGATAATGAATACAGTTCAGATTAATTCCAAACACAAATGCAAATGATAGGAATATATCAGTACAACTTAAAATCCAAATATCTAAATATTTAACAATACTGTATCAGAGAAAACAATATACATTATTAGCAGCACAACTAGCTCACCTCTATACAGATGATGTAATCCTGTATACGTGTTTTCAACTCCTGAGCCAATGATCCCCTAAAAGCTCCCACATAAAATAGGAATGCAACAGCCACACTTTGCCACCATGTCAGGAAGACAATTGACTTAAAAGTTAGAAACTTTGCCAATGGTTTGATTGGTTTCAACTTATCTTTAATAACAGAATAGAATTGTACAAGGCAATATAGGGCCCATGTCTGACTAAAGTTAAGAACTAGTGCCAAGTAGGGATACCTGCAAGCACAACAGTCTGTGAGACTAGAGGGGATAAAAAATTATGGCTACCCAACCTTGCACACCCTCACCACAAAAAAGTGAAAGGTATTATCATCAATATTTATCTTTTCAATTGACATATAACAATAAATAACTCTCTCTCTCTGTGTCTGTGCACGTATATATATATACATATATATATATATATATATGTGTATATATATATATATATATATATATACACATATATATATATATATTGGAGAAGGCCAGTGAGCGATTTTAGAATGTACATGCCATCATCCTCAGGCATATTGATAGTTTTTGTGGGCCTGAAGACCCAAAATTATTGGTGTTAACTCCGAACCACTTGATCGTACAGACATTTTTAAAAACTGATTCTCAATAAATCTTGAACAATGATTTTCGTATCTATAATATATACACTTGTAATCAAGATCAAGACACAAGACCGTATAATCTTACCCGTATTTCCATTCAAACTTCCCCTCTCCATAAACCCCAAAAGATTGGAGAATTGTTGCCAGCACTGCACATATCATCTTCAGTATCATCTGCAATAAAGATTTTAGTGAGCAACAAGAGAGACATTTACTTCGCATAGAAACCACTGGAGGGAGGTTGGGGGAAGACATTAATATTACACAATTTGACAAAATCATTACATATTGTACAATTCCAATTTTCACAGATTGATAGAACTCTGAGCCTAGATTCCAATCCTTCAAGAAGAGATTTAAGGGAAATGGATGCTCTACAACTCCATATGCATATGCTTCTTTCAGAAGAGGAATGCTGGAGTCTGTTAGGTTCATACTTTCCATAAATTGAATAGTGTTGTCCTCACCACCTACAAAAATAATATTAACATAGTATTAAAGAGCATTACAGCATAATAAAATTCAACCAACAAAAAATTTTGAGATGTATCACATCCTTTTCAAGTCATGATTTATAACATTCAGGTATCAAATTCTGAAGAAGCTTAAAAATTGAGGGAAGGAGATGCAGAAAATTCCAGTAAAAGATCTCATCATTTAGCACTTTTGGAAAATATATCAACACAAAAATAACAGGTACAGTTAATGGAAACTTATGGTCATACAATAAATTTGACATACCTAAGCAAGCTATCAAATATCTCTCAAAGCAGTATAATGCAAAAGCTTCATAGCATTCCCGGATAATTTCACTGTTAAATGCTGCATCAGAATCCAAAACTGACAAAAACTGCACAATACAAACATCAGTACTTAAGAATGAATTCTTACATTCTATTCAAAAACAGAAATATACTGCTTTATGTACAGCTGGAAGAAATGGAAATACAATGCTTTATGCAACTCGCTGCTGATAGTCCTTGTGCAAAATGAAGCCAAGATTTACTAAAATTTGTATTACCAGTTGAAGAACAGGATGTGGGAGTATATTTAAGAAAATAAAGGAAGTAGTTGTTCATCTAACCAAGTCCCCCAGCATAAAGATGCAAGAAAACGATTAAAAGAGGGAAATAATGGAAGTGAGCTGCATCTCTTTGGGATAGGGAATTGTTTGGTTCTTGAAGGGACCATACTGCTTTTCTCCCAGCTTGAAGGGAGTTGGGATCCTGGACTAGGCTCCTCTCACCCATGGCATGTGTCCATGACCACCCAAAAGATCCAAGTGTTCTTTTTAGTTTGACAGTCAAAAACTTAACTTATGTTTAGTAGAGTAAAAAGAAATGAGTGAATGAAAAAAACCAAAAAAGGTAAATCTAAATAGGTAAGAAATAAAGTCAAATCAAAGGATGTTGGTTAAAGAAAAATAGGAAAGAGATAGGAAAAACATAACACAAACGAAAAAAAAGTGAGAAAAAGTAAAGTGAATCCCGTCATTTTAAAAAATGGTTCCACTCTTTTTTCTCTCACACAAAATACCATGCTTAATTCCATCCTCTCTCACCCCTTACATTTCTTCCCAGTCAAATAGAGTTACACTTTCCATGACTGAATAGTTCTTTCTGTATGTAAAAAGCAAAGACAATTAACCCTGAAGCTGAAAAAGTAAAGTAACTAAACAACATGCACTACAAGTGTTAGACTCGGGAATTTCCAATGAAACAGAATTTCATAAATCACAATTCTTGAACTAATCATAACTAACGCTCACAACTGATAACACAGGCTTCTGCTCTAATAAAGAGAATCCTCCTTCAGCACTGCAGAAACAATGAAAAACAGACACCCAACCTAATTGATCTTCTTTCCTATATCTATAATCCACAAACAATTGCCTATGCCCACTGATATCCTGACAATATTTTATTGATACTAATAACTGCACTATTTAAAAAACTTTCATACATATATAACAACTGTCTTTTATTTTTTCTAACATATACCATCAATGGAATAACAGTAAATTCCAACCTACTCCCACAGCTAGCAACTAAGTTTATCCTAACATGTGAATCAAAACCAGCGGCCAGATGAAAAATATACAACAAAAAAGGAAAACGTGGATGCTTATTCCCAAGAATAAATGTCATAAACTCAAGTATAAAATGTAATAAAAGGAGAACAGTAAGTATTATGTAATTGAGTTAGTGTCTCTTACTGATTCCAATGCATAAACAGGAACCATTAAAATGATACCAATCAAAAACTTTTGTTCCTGTAAAGTGAACATTGAAAAATAAAAAAGATAATTAGCTATAGACAATATTACAAAACGAAAAACACTGAGGTGAAATAGGAAAGTCAGTTAAAAGTCAAAACAGAATTCACCTCGGGCTGATTATAGGAGGCTAAATGCTCAAATACTAAATACATAGAGAGAACAAGAGCAGCAACAACAAATATACTTGCACTGAAGACAGTCAAACTCACAGTTCCTCTGGACTCCGCACCCAAGTTTTGGAGCCACATATTCCCTTCTCTTCCAGTAGATTCAACTGGGATAAAAAGAAATATGGAAAAACACAAAATACCCATCAAACCCATTCGATAGAAACTTGTAATTAGTACTAATCACAAATGGGGTGTCATTCATCACATTCGCATTTACGATTGACTACAAGAGTCTATGCTCCCAAGGAAACTTTGATTTTATCTAAGTTTCCCTCTCTCTTTGTCTAGGTATCACAGCAATTCCTCAAATTTAATAGGTAAATGCAGAACTAACACATTCCACCAACAATTGACTACAGTTCTTGCTTTTTATTCACACGGAAAATCCAAAACGAGATCGCACAAGAACCCTGCAATGCCAATCATATCGATTAATGATTAACAAAAAGTAAAACAAAAAAACATTAAACATTTTAAAAATCTCAAAACTCTGCTTCAAGGGAGGTACTGTTAGTTTAATCAGCTAGTGCATATATGTATAATCTTTAACAGAGGTAAACTAACAGAAACACAAAACCCTCAATGTCACACAGTTAGTTACAAAAATACACATTTCACACCACACCGATAAGGTGTTAAATATGGATATTAATTATTCATCATTAATGAAAGGCCAAAACCCTAGGCTTTGGAAAACAAAGTACTCACTGCATTAGAAACTGAAGAAAGTAACGATGCCATGTAAGAACCATCGAAAGAAAATGAAGAAGAGAGTTCAAACCTGTTCTCTCGACTCTTATTTTCCTTTTTCTTTTTTTCCGGGAAAACGAAGATGGTGGTTTTTACCAAAATAGAACGCGGCTTTGCCTTCGGAGTTGGAAAACAACGTTACAAAAATCGCTAAACTCGAGGAAAAAAAATAATATATATATATATATATATATATATATATATATATATATATATATATTTGAATGATGGAATTTGGCGTAAGGGAAACGAAATCGTGATAAAATAATTTATATGGATTAAATTAATTTTGTCTTGAAATATTATCTCACAAAAAAAATCTTGAAATATTATCTATTTGGATTTTTTTGTCACTATATACTATTAAAGATTTTAAATTTATAAAGCAAAAATAAAAATATTTTAATACTTATCGAAAATTAACGTTAATTTTTGTTTCAATAAATATATAATAATAGTTAATAAAAATATGAGTCCTGTTAATCAGTATTATTTGAATTGATGGAATTTGGCGTAAGGGAAACGAAATCATGATAAAATAATTTATATGGATTAAATTAATTTTGTCTTGAAATATTATCTCACAAAAAAAAATCTTGAAATATTATCTATTTGGATTTTTTTGTCACTATATACTATTAAAGATTTTAAATTTATAAAGCAAAAATAAAAATATTTTAATACTTATCGAAAATTAACGTTAATTTTTGTTT
>Ga0214544_1009868_pt1 | contig 14568 bp, 4 predicted proteins | sample CNSS3metaG_FD_160074 | JGI IMG/M metagenome (GOLD analysis project Ga0214544, IMG submission 160074) | Root nodule microbial communities from cowpea collected in UCLA plant growth center, Los Angeles, California, USA - CNSS3 | ecosystem: Host-associated > Plants > Roots > Nodule | place: USA...
AGGCCTCCTACTACTCTCACCACAGGAGTCAGTCCGCTCTAGGTGAGACTAACTGACTCCTTAGAGTGTCAGGATGCAACCTTACCTTGAATCCTTACCTAGTTATACAGATGGGGCACCACCATGGGCACCCACTAATAGGGGCCATGGGATTACGTCCCGACCACTAAAGCACGACCCTGAAAATCTCACCTAGAGATCCCAAGGAATTACGCACTGACACGGACCAACATTCTTAATCAATCAAACGGATTCAGCATACATACACATATATATATACATATACATCACATATAGTTTCTAATAATTCACCTCTTTCGTATTCCCAGACAAACCATACCAACTCATTATTCTCGAACCATGAATATGGAACTCCGTCTCATATCATTATCATGCCACATTAAGTACTTGCAATTCCATACAATCAAGCACAACCCACAACCATAATTCTTACACCAAAATTCCTAAGAAAATTTATTATCACAAAACCAAAATCATTGCAGTAATGCGTGACACATTTCTCAAGCTATAGATATCTAATCAACGATCCAACCGGTCAAACCATAAAATAGCATGTTATGAACCAAATGTCAAAGTTTGAGCTCAATCCAACGGTTAATGAGTCAGGAAATTTAATTTTACTAAAACTGCGCATATCCGAAAAATACCCAGTCGCCCAACGAGCCAAGGAACTCGCCCAACGACTGTTCTACGCATCAGAATACGAAAAAGACGTCAAACATCACAGTTTCATGAATATTTGAACCTCTAACTCAGAAATATACCAAAACTAACATTTTCCAATCATTTAAGCATAAAACATAAACGAAAACAAACCACATATTTCAAAAACGCGAAAAGAACCTAGCTTCCCTTACCTGGAAAAGGGCTAATAGTTGGGTTCTTGGGTGTAAACAGAGAAAGGCAGCAGCTCCTAGAGCGGTTTAGCGAGCTGGAAACAAAAGAACAGAAGGACATGAAGCCACTTAGTACGACCCTAGTTGGAACTCGAAGCAACTGTGCTAAACAAGAGGTATGGGATGGGATGCAACTTACGTGGAATGAAACTGGCTCGAATAAGTGCGACGGAGCTCCAAGGCTGAACCCTATCGGAGAGGGTGACGGCTACTCAAAGGGGGTTTGAAAATCTGTTCCAACAAAGTGAGAAGAATGAGGTTTAGGGCAGACTCAGGGTTTGTTTCCCTTTGGGCCAACCCTTAGGCCCAACTCACATGGAGCAGCCCTTTTAATTTAGGGCAGAAAATATTGGGTCTTACAGTTGACATCAAGATAATTGAGATATTGATATTATAGTCAGCGTAGTTGTTATTGTGCAACCTTTTATATTTATCTCTTGACAAATATTATTATTATTACGAATATTATTGTTATTATTATTCCTATTTGAATTATTGACCATATTTAATATTTTACTAATCGCATATAACAAGAGCATTATCAAGTAATACATTCACGCAAACAACATTGAAACAATATTAATTCATTTAACTATAAAAAGATATTAAATAAAAACTAACCGCCAAACACATCAAAATAACATGAATGTTTGTCTCATAGAACGTGACGTGAATCTTTGTTCCATTGAATACGCCAATTTTTTTTTATGTAAATGGTAGACTTAGAAAAATGACTAGTAGTTTGCTTAACTTCCAATTTATGATTTATACTTAATTATTTTTAGAAAACCATTTCTCATGGTATATAAATTTTTAAACTCGTAACTACAATTACCACACTTATAATTATATTTATATGAAAAAATGATATTCATTAATAATATAGATGACAAACCTATTTGATTATAATAGTATGTTTAAGGTAAGTTATACTTTTAGGGGAAGGGAATCGATGTGTTAATAAGTTATCTAATTTAGGTTTGGAAAATATTGAAAGTTTTAAATGGTATTTTTTTATGCTTTCTGTTTGGAATTTTTTCATAACAGCAACTTCCTATGTTTAGAGTGATTTAACTTCCTTTTGGAAAGTTTGCTTTTGTATTTCTTGAGGTTTAGTTTTGTCCTCTCATTTTTTTTTTCCTGTTTTTTTTTTTTAATAATTTTTTTTTTTTTTGTGATGACAAATGGTAGATGTCCTTGAAAGTATCATCATATTTGAAATATCAAAGTGTATAATAATTTTGAACACGTTAAAGAAACATATTTTATCATGTTAACATAACATTTATGTGCTTAATTTATGAATATTATCTCTTATAACGTTTGGAGTCAATCATTCACCTCCAGAGATTTTGATAGATATAATCTCTTGTAACATCTTAACATACATTATTTTTTTAAATTGCATGTACCTCTTCTCGATTTTTATATACCTCCACATCCCATAACTAATAAGATCTCCAGAAAACTTATCTCACTCTAACAGCGATTCAAAGAGAAATTGCTCTGAATGGTCAGAAGCTCGCATTAGAAATTTATGGTGATAGTTATGGCTTCACATCATAAATATTCGGTCAATCAATAATGGTCAATCAATAATGGTGTGTTTGGATGAAGTAATTTAAGAGAGTAATTCATTTATTTGAAGAATTTAAAATTCTTTGAAGGAAAATGACATGTTTAGATGAAGAAATTAAAAAAAAAAATCAAATTGAGAAAATTTAAGGTGTTTAACATAACTAAAATAGTATAATTTGAAATTCACTCAAAAAAGAATAAAATTGAAGTTCTCTAAGTTATGGAATTACTCGTTGGTAAGGACATAAAAAGTTCACAAGTCTAAAAAGTCGAGTCAACTCAAATAGAAGATCGAGACAAGTCAGTTCAGGATAAAAGTTGAATTATGTCGATCCAGGATGAAGGTCAAGCAGGGCCAGTCCGGACCATAGGTCTACTTAGCCGATCTAAGTCGAAGGTTGAGTTAAGTTGACTTGAGTCGAGGAACAGTCGAGTTGACGTTGACCAAAGGTCAAGCCAAGTTGGCCCAGACCCAAGGTCCAGACAAGATGGCTTTGAACCATGTCGGTCCGAGCCAAAAGTTGAACCTAGTCGGCCCTAACCAAAGGTCCAAACGAGATGGCTTTGAGCTGAGTCAACCCTAGGTAAAGGTCAAGCTAGGTCAGTCCGAGCCGAAGGTCAAGTCAAGTTGGTCTAGACTTAAACCTATCAACCTTAGTTGAACGTTGAATCAAGTTAACTTGGGCCAAATAAGTTCAAATTGACTAAGGTTGAATCCATTCAAATTTTACCGAAATTGAATTGTTTCGAATCGATTCAAGTCGAATAAGTTGAAGTTGAACCGACTCGAACTAAAAATCAAGACGAGTCGTACCAAATTGAAGATCAAACTAAATTAAATTAGATTCAAATATATAATTAAATTCGTCATAAAATATAAATTAAATTGCTTTATCCAAAAAAAAATTAAAATCTAAAATAATTTAATTACTTCATTTAAATTAATTATTAGAGAAATGTAATAGATTTCTTAACTATAGAAACTAGATTGCACACAAATCACACAACACCAACACGAACCCCTCTTATTATTACTTCTTAACACCGAAACGATCAGGTAAACTATGTTACCTTCTCGTAAGACTTTCTGAATCCAATTTACACAATTCAAAAAAAAACAAAATCTAACCTTCCAAAACAGGAACTCTACCTTATATATAGTCTTTCTAAAACAAAGACTCACAACTACCAACAAGCCACTAACCACGTGACCCTCCAACTTTCCTGACAAAATGAAAATAATTTAATTTCAAGTAATTTAATTACTATGTATTTTAATTTTTTTAATTGTTAGAATCCCTAATCCAAACATAAGGTAATAGTTATCCAATACTAAAAGGGGGATTTAATTTCTTCTCAATAGAAACTTTGAACTTGCTATAAATACCATGGACTCCTGAAAATTAAAACATGAAATCCATGAAGACCGCTATACAGTTTTCAAATTCGTTGATTTCCAATAAATGGCTGCTTTAGTGCCATAATAAAAGAGAAACCCAAACATTCTATATAAGCGATGATGCTGTCAATACAATGTTAAAATTTTGACAAACTTTTAATTGGGGCTACATTTCACGGTTTTAGAGGTAGCATTTGCATTTTGCAATACAAACAACAGAAGAAATATTTCAGGGTCCACAAATATTCATACAAAGGCTGTTAGGCCTAGACATTGAAAATAAAAATCGCTCTCCCTCGTACTATATGTTAACTAGCCCATGGCATATTTCTGGGTCCAGCTTCTTGCAGTTGACTCATACTTATTCCTGTCTGTCTTGTACATGTGGGCAATTTCAGGGACCAAAGGATCGTCAGGATTTGGGTCCGTTAACAGGGAACAAATTGAAAGCAACACCTACAGATGTCAAAGATAAACAAAGTAAGCAACGATACCAGAATAAACATTTTGAACATGCTAACCACCTGCATAAGGTTAGCTCAAGACCTGTTTGTTACATGAACTTGCTGTAAAATTTAATTTAAACTACAACAGTGACAACCAAGGTTCATATGGATCAGAAGACATTTAACTTAAAGACACAATTATTATAGGAAGAGACTAATACTAATGTTGGGAAGTTGAGCAAGGATGGTCATGAACCAGTTTGGTCAAGATGATCATGCTGTTATGTTGAACTGAATGATAAGCAGTTAGACCAGGACCTGCCTTGTCGAACCAGTCTGAATCAAGATCATCTAGCTAGTCTAAAATATGCTTCAATTGTGAAACTAAGTATGAGTGCAGGTCCATCTCAGGTGTAACTAATCATATATCTGATAATCATTCTCTTATCTTTTTTTACTAAAGTTACCAATTTGCATTTTATAATTGTTGCCAATGATTTATAAACACAAGCTTGGAGCATTGGTACTACCCACAAGCCCTTTCATCGCTTAGTACTGACTATGTTCTTTTTAACTACCTTTCCTAACTACCTTTTTAATTTCTTGTATTTTGTCCAATTGATCTAATCCCATGATATTATTCACCTTCAATAAAAATACAGGATTGGATATTGGGTTAGATGATTTATATAGGATGTAAGTCACGTGGCCTTTGCTATCTTTATCCATCACTGTCATTAACGGTCTTTCCAATGGTGATGTATTTTCAATTAAGATCTCTCCAATGGTGATCCATGTTCAATTACAGCATCTGGGATTAATGAAATCGGAAAAAAATGGCATAAAGTTTAAATGATTTTTCTGCTTTGGATTGTTAGTTAGTCAATTAGGAAAACATGTTTGTCACAATAAACAAGCTTTGCCTCCTTTATCTTTTGTTCACTCTGACATTTGAAATCCTTTCTTTTATTGTTATCCCTTTTAGTTTAAAATAGTGTTACTCCACTCTATCATTTTTCCTCATTCTCATCTATACAACCTTCCTTTACATGTTTTTGGTTTCACATACTTTGTAAATAACCTCATATCTGGTCAAGATATCATCACTCTCAAAAATTGTATTGATGTTTCTCTCCTGATCTTTATAGGTATTATGTGTTGCTGAAATCTCTTTCTTTAAGTTTGTTCCATATCATACAATTGTTCATTCTAATAATGACGACATATGTAGTTACTTTGTTCCCATTGTCAATCTTCTTTCCTCAGAACCTGGTGATTCTGCCAAAACTTAGGAAGTTTCTACTACACCAGTTTAGGTATATGATAGGTTTGGTGATAGAAGAAACCTGGTTAACGAGGTTCACACACATAGAAACATAATCCACACTCACAATAACACTGCATATACCTCGTTTATTTGATTCAAACCAGCCACATAATTTGAACACTCTCCAGAAATAATGTTTCCCTTCCCACAGGACTCCAAGGATCCTGTCTACACTTTCAACAAACCAAACACATAACCCCCAAACAAACCAAAGCCAACCTATATATAGTCTTCCTAAAAAGGAAGATTATACCCTCCTAACCTCCTAACCAACTAACTATTAATTTTCTTCCTTCTTACATAAACATTCCATTCCCTAACAGTATATCAACATCGTTCACAACCTGCTGATATTCTAATATGGGATCCATCTTCAACAAATTATAATAAAGTGAAGGTCGTGCTTGATCCCTCCCCAAGGCCACCTTCCCTACTAGATATAGTTCCATCTGAAAATGATTGAGCTATTGCTACTCAAGGGTAGACATTTTACTTGTAACCTTTCTCCCCATTAAACAAACCTCAATTATTATAGGTTTTCCCCTTACATTCTTAGATAGTTCTTAGATAGTGAACTTTAAGTTTAATCTCATAAAAACAAATTATAAGATGAGATTTGCACTCACTTATATACTATAATTTGACCATATTTCTAGTCACTCTGGGATCTCAAACCAAGGCAGACATGTCAAGCGTGACACTAATATTTGTAGGTGATCCAATAGTACCATGATAGCAACTGACACAATAAGTCCAGCAAATCTTGCTAAAATAGAGTTTGATACCATCCTATAAAAGTGAATTTTAATAGAGGAATAACAAAACACCTTATAAATGAACAAACCTTGGAAATGGTTAGAGCAGGGCTCCACTGCTCCTTCAATATATCGAGGCAAATGCTTCCATTGCTATTTATGTTTGGGTGGAATACTTTCGTCCTAAATGCAACCTGAAAGATCCACCACCATGCATAAAAGTATGCACTAGGGAGCAAATTATACGATGTTGATGACAGCATTCAGATGTACATAAGTAATTTCATCTTAGATAATTTTTTTCTGAACCATGAAATATTAAACTCAACATTTTCAAAATGATACATGCATAAATTTTATACACTTAAGGGAAATGAAAAAAAAAACGGGGGGAACTGCAATATTATTATTTAAAAATACTTTGAAATAATTCAAGAAAGTTAAGATATAAAACATTATATAAAATAGACTCCAAAATGAAATACAAACCTTGGGTGGCTTGAAGGGATAATCTGGAGGGAAATGAATAGTCACTAGGAAAACACCTCCAGCATAAGGACTATCTGGAGGACCCATAATTGTTGCTTGCCAATGAAACATGTCTTCAGCAACAGGACCTACACTTTGTAATTTTTCTGATTAAAATAGTGTTTAAACTCCTAAATGATAATGCAAAGAAATGAAAACGTGAAAATAACAGTACCTAGCAGTTTTATCCAACTATGCCATCCAAAGACTATAAATCTTTTGCTTGTACAGGAATAAATTACTATCAAGTAACCTATCAGATATTATATAAGAGTTTAATTAAGTTTGTGACAACCTATAAATTTATTTCTTTTTTTTAAGAATATCAAACTAAAAAATATTTATTAGAATTAAGATGTTACCACCTTTTTCTTACCCTCCAAAAGATACTTTTAGAATTGGAAATATCAACATGTCATTATTTCCAGCAAAAAATATATAAAAGTCAACTACAGTAGCTACAGCTGCCTTTATTGCATAATTTTGTCATAAAACGCACAGCAGCCAATAGATGCATCATCCGGGAATTAATATTAACAGGAAATATGGAATAGTGAATGAAATTTAAAATAATCATGAGGTTGGGGAGTGTATCCTATTCCAAGAACCTTAAAACATACGAAACACGAAACTACTTTTGGTCCATATAGAAAATCATTTCAGCATTCATCACAAACCCCAATTATTTCTCCTTCAGCATCATCAATCCACAACAAGTTCGCAGCTCATTACTGCAACACGGAACCAACCAAACACTGCTTTAATCTAAAAGCAACAGCAAGACCAATCTCGAACAATATCCGTGGTAACTGATTGAAGCAAATCTCAACTATAAACCAAAGATAATATTTTCAACTGTAATTTTACAGTATACAAAAAACTTTTTACAAAACAACGGAATCAGTTTCTTCCTGGCCAAACTTAAATCTAAACCGTTAAGGCCAAACAAACACCAAATAATTGAACAAAAAAATTCTTAAAGAAAAAGGCAAAACATAAAAGAAAATGGGGGAAATATGTACCGGCACTGCAAGAAGTTGGAGGATCCTTCTGCAAATCCTTAAGCTCCTTCAAAATTCGCTTCGACGCCATCGCGAAAACCTAAAACAAATTGAAAGAACAAATCGGATCGGATCAAAACGCAAAAACACGCGTGCTAAGAGCATAGCGTCATATAAATATTCGTATACCTAGAGAAAAAGCAAGAGAAATCCTCCTTCGGATTTGCGACGAAGAACGCGAACGAGAGAGAGGGAGAGACTGGGAGAGAGAGAGAGAGAGAGAAAAGGTGCGAGCAAGAATTGGAGAAGGAAACGAGTTTTTATATTAATAAATGAATGCCGTGGTTTCGGATTCGATTCACTTTTATATGATTGAATTTGATCTGGTTTGGGTTATTCTTCTATAGTTGGAGATATTAATTATTGCTACAATTTCATTTAATTATAATTACTTATAGGTTTCCATAATGGCTCGTCATAATCTTCTGATTACCCTAGAAGCCACCGAGCAATGAGAATTAACTTTCAGTATCTTTTTTCTTTCTTACCTTTTAAGTAAAAATTAGAATTATTTCATGTTTGATATTTTAGTTCAATATAATTTTTAATTTTAAAAATATTTTAATTTTAGAAATATATGAATTTTTTTTTAAATTTTATTAAATTTATTCAAACGTATTTTATTATAATATTTGATTTATTTATATTGTTTTAATATATTTTAATTTCGGTGATAATTAATAAACACTTTTCAAACGTCAAATAAATTTAAAAAAAAATTGATTAAAAAAACTAAATTTACGTATTTCTAAAAATGAAAATTAAATTGATTTAAATTTCAAAAATAGACTAATTTCAGTTTTTCCTAAAAAGGATATAAACATATTTAACCGTTAATATAAAGATTAAAATACCTTTCTAGTCCCAATTTTCGTCAAGTTTTTTCAAATAAGTCCTAATTTTTGTGTTGTGTTCAAATAGGTGCCAATTTTCGTCAATTTTGTTCAATTTGGTCATTTTTTGTTAAGATCGTTTAGATCATTAACGGTCATGAACAGTGGTGGTCATGTGTCAGTTCGTGTTTTTTCTTTTTTGAATTTTTTTGAATTTTTTTATTTTTTTTTAAATGTCCACGTGTCAACCCAGTAGCGTTTCACATGTCAAAGTCAATGTTCTATATTCAATTTGGTCCCTATATTTGTTATTTTTTTCAATTTAGTCCCAATTTTTGTTAAGATGAACCAATTTGGTCCCTCTCTAAATTGAAACCAAATTTAATTTTTATATTAAAATTCACATTTTTTATTAAATATTTTTATATAATAATATATTCAAATTCACATCATTATAATTTTGATATAAAACTTAAATTTGGTCACATCTTCAATAGGGACAAAATTGGTCAATTTTAAACAAAATTGGGACTAAATTGAACAAAAATAACAAATATAGTGACCAAATTGAATTGAATATAAAGCATTGACTTTGACACGTGGCACGCTATTGGGTTGACACGTGGACATTTAGAAAAAAAATTAAAAAAAAAAGATAAAACAAATAAAAAAATTCAAAAAAAAATAAAAAAAAAATCACGAAGTGACACATGGCAGTCATCCTTCATGGTCGTTAATGATTTAAATGATGTTAGCAAAAAAGGACCCAATTGAACAAAATTGACGAAAATTGGGACTTATTTGACCATAAAACCAAAATTATGACTTATTTAACAAAATTTGACGAAAATTGGGACCAAAAATGTATTTTAACCTTTTTTGGTTAATATATACATATGACTTCAATTATTAGTTTCTCTCATATACGTAGGATATGCTAAAAATTATTTTATCTTTTTTACGTTATTTTTTGGTTAAAATATTTTTTTGGTCCCAGTTTTCATAAAGTTTTGTCAAATCAATCATAATTTTGTTTTTATGCTCAAATAAGTCCTAATTTTCGTCAATTTTATTCAATTTAGTCCTTTTTTTACTAACATCATTTAAATTATTAACGACTATAAATAGTAACTACCACATGTCACTTTGTGATTTTTTTTTAAAATATTTTTTAAATGTCCACATGTCAACCCAGCAACGTGTCACGCGTCAAAATCAATGTTTTATATTCAATTTGATTGCTACATTTGTTATTTTTGTTCAATTTAGTTCCAATTTTGTTTAATTTAGCCTCTCAAAATTGAGACCAAATTTAACTTTTATATAAAATTTATAATGATGTGAATTTTAACATATTTAATAAAAAATTTACTAAAAAATGTTAATTTTAATATAAAATTGAATTTTGTTTTAATTTTGTGAGGGACAAAATTGGTTCATACTAAAGAAAATTGAAACTAAATTCAACAAAAATAACAAATATAAAGACCAAATTGAATATAAAATATTGACTTTGACATGTGGCATGTTATTGGGTTGACATGTGGAAATTAAAAAAAAAATTTAAAAATTTAAAAAAAATGAAAAATCAAAATAAAAAAAAAAAACTACGAAATGACACGTGGTAGTCCATATTCATGGTCGTTAATAATTTAAAGGTGTTAGCAAAAAAGGACCAAATTGAATAAAATTGACGAAAATTTGGACATATTTGAGCACAAAAACAAAATTATGATTGATTTGACAAAACTTTACGAAAGTTAGGACAAAAAAGGTATTTTAACCTTATTTTTTCAATGGTTAACATTTGTGTTACGTCTAAAAATATTTTTGATATTCTATTTCTTTATGGTAAAAATAAAATAAGAAAAATTTATATTTGTTAAGGTAATAAATAATATACATTTTTTAAGTTTATAAACTTTAATGTTAGAATAAAATAGAAAATTCAAAGAAAATATTATATGCGCTAGTTGAATAGTTTTTAAGTTATTAATCACAAAAAATAAATTTTAATTAGTTATTTGTCTTTTATAATAATAGTGATGAAAGTATATTTTTTAAAACATAACTATTTTATTATTATTTATATCTTTTATTATAATTCTGAAATATCACATGCTATGATACATATATACGAGATGTGTATCAGATACGACACGTATCTGATACGTCAATATGCTAATTTTTAAAATAATAGGACATAACATGTGATATATGCATATTGAAAGATATAAAAAAAATTAAAAATATGAGTGTTCCTGCAGAACAAATAAGATAAGTTAGGCACAAGCGTTACCTTACCAAGTAGTCCGCTATCTCTTCGGTTGGCCTCTCTCTGATCGACACATGTCAGCTTGAACCCAGGAGGGGTTACTTGCAGAAGAATCTCCGAAGCTCAAGTAAGTCAAAGTTCTCAGAGAGTCAAATCAGTGATTAATGAATGCGTACCTTTAAATGATGGGGTCCACGTGTATTTATAGAGCATTAATGACGTTTGACCATCTCATGGGCTGGGCCTTGACTTGGGCTCTAGGTAGGGCTTGTGAGTGGACCAGGGCCCTAACCTAGGCCCTTAAGGTTTAATGGACGTGGGCGCTTCCGTTATACTGAGTTCATTAAAGTGGTCGGCCTAGGCTCTAAACTTACCGGATATGCTGGAGTAGTCGGTCTAGGCCGGCTATTTGTCTTGATGGCTTATGCTGGTGTAGATTGTCTCTTCAGATGTTTAGTTTAGGTCAAAACTGGTATAAGTTAGGCTAAGTCGGTCTAGGCTGGATACTTGGCTGCCTTGATATGTACATTGTTTACTTATTTGGTCGAGTTTTGCTAGGTGTGGTACACTAGTCCCCCAGCCTTGTCCGATATGAGTTGTTGGTCAAGGGTGATATGTGTTAATATGCTAGCGGAACCGACTAGGTGTGATACACCAGTCCCCCAGCCTTTAAGTGTGGTGAATAGTGTTAAGGCTAAGAAGTTGTAACCGTCAGAAGGTAGGTGAAGGGGTGTCAGTTGTTCAAATCGAAAAAGTTTTGGTGCCGTCGTTTTGAAGTGTCATATCCTTCGTAATGATGGTGTCGATTGGTCTGGGGTATTATTTTGGCGGGAAGATTTTCGTCGTTTGGGATCGTGGACTATAAATGTGGGTTTGAAAACAGATGGAGGGTTACTTGTTTTATTTGCGAGAATTTTGAATCCAGAGATCTTGTGCACGTAATACTGTCTGACTAGTCCCCACTTTTGACCGACATCTTCTCGTAAAAAACAAAACCAGGTATGTCTAGTAGTGATAACATGTCTACGTTTAGTAGTAGCGAGAGTACCGAGTCGGAGAGGAGTAAAGATAGGCGGCTTGGTGACGAGGGTGCGAGTTCTATGGTTGGTACCAGTAGGATGTCAATGGAGGTTGTGAGGGAGGTTCGGGAGGATCCCCCCGAAGAGTTGGAGGAGAGCAATTGGCCGGCGAAAGGCGGCTACGGATGGGTGGCTGGTGATGTTCGCGATCAATCGTCTCTGTTCAGGTGGTCCCGCTTACTGAACTCTTGGTTGAATTGCACACCTGTTATCTCCAAGGGTGTCAATAGGGGCATTGTTTCTTTGGAGAGGGTCAGCGCTATCGACCGGGTATGCCACGGGCAGGAAGGGGCTACCGAAAAGTTTTTCTACATGTACATGTGCCACTTCTCTCAACTTCATGTACGCTTGCCGCTAGACGATTTTACTATGGGCGTGTTGCGGGCGTTGAATGTGGCACCCACACAGCTGCATCCGAACAGTTGGGCTTATTTGCAGGCCTTCCGCATTCTGTGCCAGTCTTTGTACTTGGAGCCCACTCCTTACGCTTTCTTGTATTTTTACGATATTAGACCTCGGTAGCCGGCTACTTGGCTATCCTTGATAAGTCGCCCTAGCATCAGCAGACTGGATGCCTTCTCCCAGTCTTTCAAGCATTTCAAGGATGGGTACTTCAAAGTCGTCATCAAGGAAGGGGGTAAATCTCACTTTTTGAATACGGATGGGAGTACCAAGTTTCCCTTTAGCTGGACCAGCAATCCTTCTCGATATAAAGACATGGGAATGGAGGAGTTGTCGGCTAGTGATAAGGAGGTGGTAGGGATGTTGTTGAAGTTTGTCGATAAGTTGCCCACTAAGGGCCTAGTTAGGGTTTATAATTCGGTGCACCCGATAATAGATATTGAAGGTATCTGTTTATTACTTAAGCTGTGTTAATAATGCTAAGTTGTTTTGATCCGAGTCGTGATGTGTTATTGCAGGGCATATGGCGCAATCTAGCAAGAAGAATTTGGCGCTCTTTCAATCATTGAGGAAGGAAATGGCCGCTAAGGCCAAGGCGGCTGGGAAAGCTGATGTTCCCAACCTACAGGAATCGGTGGTGGAGGTGCACATACATGGTGGAACGAAAAGGAAGGCTGAGCTTCCGCCTCGACCCGGGAAGGGCAAAAATGTGAAGAAGATAAGGGCGGCTCTTCTTGGAACGGCTAGCGGGGCGGGGTCGGCTAGCGGGGAGAAGGGGCCTGAAGCTGGGTTGATCGAATTGCTGGAGATATCCGTTAGGAAGGATATTTCGATCACCCTTCCGGATACTGTCGTTAATTCTATCGATAACATGGACGCGAAGCATATTGTGAGAACAATGGTCGAGTTTGGGAGCAAGGCCTTAGTTCTGAGCCGGCGTGTGGGGTCTCTTTATAGGAGGGAAGTAAAGGAGGTTGGGGATTTGCAGGGTAAGGTTGATAAGCTGGAGGAGGAGAAGGCGGCTTTGGAAAAGGAGAAAGAAGGCTGGGAAGAGGAGAGGAAAAGGCTGGCAACATGGAAGGTGCGCTGCTTGGATTCTGAGGAGAAGCTAAACAAGCGTATAGGGGAGTTGGAGGAGGACTATGAGGACTTGAGGGACAAGTATGATGGGGCTGTTGGGGAACTTGATGATCTAAAGAACAACATTATCTAAGAGCACATCAATGGTTTTGAGAAGGGGTTGCGGCAGGTGGCCTTCTTCCATCAAGATGTGGACGTCACGGATTCAAAGTTTGATGTGAATAAGGACGTAATTGACGAAAAGTTGGTGAAGGAGGACGAGGGGGATGATGAGGAGGTGGAAGGGAAGGCGACAAAGGAGGAGAGGAAGGTGGATGGTGCTGCAGAGGTGGCCCATGATTCAGCAAAATAGGACATCGATTTTTTTAAATGATGTAAAAGTATTATTGAGCCTATGTCTATAATAACTGGTACAATATGTTCGTTGGTTCATTTCTTTGCGTTTATGCTTAATGTGATTAATTTCTGTATGTTATTGTGTATATCGAATTTGGATGACTTGTGGTGCATGTTATGTATGGCGTAAGCGATTGTATGTTAAGGGTGTTCGACCCAGACCACTTACTTGTGATAAGGGTGGGGAACTTAAACGAATTAAGCACGAGTTAAGGGTGTTCGACCCAGACCGCTTACTTGTGGTAAGGGTGGGGAACTTAAACGAATTAAGCATGAGTTAAGGGTGTTCGACCCAGACCGTTTACTTGTGGTAAGGGTGGGGAACTTAAACGAATTAAGCACGAGTTAAGGGTGTTCGACCCAGACCGCTTACTTGTGGTAAGGGTGGGGAACTTAAACGAATTAAGCACGAGTTAAGGGTGTTCGACCCAGGCCGCTTACTTGTGGTAAGGGTGGGGAACTTAAACGAATTAAGCACGAGTTAAGGGTGTT
>Ga0214544_1009876_pt1 | contig 14551 bp, 9 predicted proteins | sample CNSS3metaG_FD_160074 | JGI IMG/M metagenome (GOLD analysis project Ga0214544, IMG submission 160074) | Root nodule microbial communities from cowpea collected in UCLA plant growth center, Los Angeles, California, USA - CNSS3 | ecosystem: Host-associated > Plants > Roots > Nodule | place: USA...
TTTCCCTAACCGAAGCCTATAGGTCAATTTCTGGCAACCTTTTGGCTTCGGGCCTCCTTAACCGAGGCCTATAACCCCTCTTTGGCACCGGTTTCTTAAGAACCGAGGCCTAAAGCAGAATTTGGCACCGGTTTTTGACTGAACCGAGGCCTATAAGTTGCCTTTAATTTCAAAATTGCCACCGCCTCCTTATAGGCTTCGGTTCCGCCATAATCGAGGCCTATAAGGCGAGGTAAAATCCCAAATCTGCACTAGTGACTTTTGGTTCAATTCGACCTTCAGCCCAACTCGACCTTCGGACCGGTTTGACTTGACCTTCAACCCGACTTGGCCCAACCCGACTCAACCTTAAGCTCTGACTCAGTTTGACTTTCAGCCTGGTTCGACCTTCGACCTAGACCTACCCAGCTCCACCTTTGGCCTAGTTCGACTCGACCTTCAATTGTGTCCTAGGTTGGTTCAACTTGACCTTTGGCCCAATCTGACCTGATTCAACCATTGATCCAGCTCAACCTTCAGTACGGTTCAACCTTCGAAAAGTAAAGTTATTGAAATTAGAAATGAACGTAACAGAACTTGATAAGCCTTAATTATGTAACAAGATGTCCCATTCTAACATCAACATTAACCAGAGGACCAAATACTTGGAAAATTATCCTAGGATGAGTGTGTTAGGCAACTTGTAACCATTTGGGAACTTCATTATAAAATTGGTCTCAGTCGCTATACTCCATGGTAATTGTTTTTTCCTTTGCTATCCATGCTCTTCTGTTTGTTATGGTATATCTATAATGACTTTTGATGTCTGCAACCAAACTTTTAATTTGAATGCTTGGGTTCGTCATGACTAAATGGAAAACAATCGAAACAATGAGTTAAATCCAGATTGCAGTGATCTTGGGAAATTAATGTAGAGAAACATGTATGTCGTCCGTCAATGGACTTGATCTCCCAGTGATGTTTGACTTTGCTGTAACCAGCCCTCAAAGGCCATTAACATCCATTGTTGTAATGGATGCATCGTGCCACGTAAATATGGGGCTTCGATTCCACGACATTGAAGTTGTACCAATTGGTGATGTGATAGTGTTTTATTGCAGATATTATTGCCTCTTTTGAATCGAAGTGTATGCATTCCTACAGTTCGACTTTTACATTTGGATTGTACTTCATAGTAGGGATTGGAACAATTTCATCATCATGTAAACTCGTCTACGATGTTTGGAATTATAGGTTTGTCTTCGATTGGGTTAGACAAAAAAAAAACTCCATATTTCCATGAACAAATGATGTCAATCTTGAATTGGACGTTTCAACCTATCAAACAAAAAGTAAGCACGTATGCGGTCCGCTAGTCTTTGACTTTCTTTGAAGGCTAGTTTTCGAGCGGAATGGTTTTGACCTTGAAAGTCTTTAGGCTTCGACCTGCCAAATCAGCCTAGACCTATTCTAATAGATTAGGCCTAGATTCCCCAACTCCTAAAAGAAAGAATTTGGATCAGAATCGCAATTTTTTATAAGAGATTTGAAGTTTACTAAGTTTGGTGTGTATGCAGAGAAAAACTGATAGGAGAATAAATGGTGTTGTGTTTATATATATAGGCACACCCAATTAAAGTGAAACATTCTCTAAGGTGACAGTTGTTTCTCCTAGTGGCATGTGGAAGGTCAGTTTCAATCCTCCACCTTTTACACAATGTAGTTAACGGTAGATGGTTAATGTTCATATTATCAACCTTCAAAACATGCCCAAAACCAGCCAGATCAATTAAATTTCTAACCCTAGGGTCAACCTGATCAGTATGTTTTAAAATCCATATTGAAGGTCTTCTTAGTCAGGAAACTCTCTCGTTCCATTGTCATATGTCGTTTGTAATGTGGTCATCTTGATGATGCAAGAGTGACACGTTTACCGGAAGATTGTTGTTTTCAACCATAAAGGTTGGGCATTTTCTAAATAGAAAATGTTTGGGAGGTGGACGTTTTCTATTTAGAAAATGTACGGGGGTATGCGTTTTTTGAAGGATTTAGGCTGGATTTGGTTATTTCTTTAAGAACCCTCTCACCCTTTTGATCTTGTTTCCAGAACCTCAATTTCCTTTCACTATTTTTTCTATGTGAACATGCTTTAAGTTCTTATATATACAAACACAACACCATTTCTTCTCCTATCAATTTTCTCTACATACACACCAAACTTAATAAACTTCAAATCTCTTATAACCAATTTCCAAATCAAGATTGACATCATGAGTTCATGGAATTATGGAGGCTCTTCTTCGTTTAACCTAATCGAAGACGAACCTGTAATTCCAGATATCGTAAACGAGTTTAGTTCTTATTATAATTTTGAAGACAATCTACACGATGATGAAATTGTTCAAATCCCTACGATGGAGTACAAACCAAATGTAGAAGTCAAACTGTAGGAACGCATACACTTCGATTCAAAAGAAGCAACGATATCTACAATAAAACACTATCACATCACCAATGGGTACAACTTCAATATTGTGGAATCGAAGTCCTATATTTACGTGGCACGATACATCCATTACAATAATGGATGTCAATGGCATTTGAGGGCTAGTTACAGCAAAGTCAAACATCACTAGAAGATCAAGTCCATTGATGGATGGCATACATGTTTCTCTACATTAATTCCCCAAGATCACTCCAATTTGGATTCGACTCAAATTGTTTCGATTATTTTCCATTTAGTCAGGGCGAACCCAAGCATTCATATTAAAAGCTTGGTCGTAGACATCAAAAGTCGTTACAGATATACCGTGACATATAGAAGAGCATGGATAGCAAAAGAAAAAACAATTACCATGGAGTATGGAGACTGAGACCAATCTTATAATGAAGTTCCCTGATGGTAACAAGCTGTCCAACACACTAATCCTAGGACAATTTTCCAAGTTTTCGGTCCTCTAGTTAATGTTGATGGTCATTATGGGATATCTTGTAACATTATTAAGGCTTATCAATGTCCAATTCCACCCACTGCAAAATGAGGACTATTAGTCAACATATACAAATCCAAATTTTATTCCAGACTAACAAACCGGGCGCAAGGCTTCCAAATAACCAACAACTACAAGGATCCATAACGAAATGGATCAACCAATTCCGGATAAATTGAAAAAATGTTCTTATTGTCGCACTGAGGGTCATCATAGGGGCCAATGCCCATTTCGCCAATGAATTACGTTCATTTCTAATTTCAATAACTTTACTTTTCAATTTTTTGTTATCTTATCTTGTATGTCAATATTAATAAAAACACTTTGCCATTATCATATATTCTACCTTCATCCATTAAAATTTCATAAACTTTATCCTATAATGGATTGCAAAACCCTAGAAAATCAATTCATGCACCTGTAATCGATTACAAACTCAAGTAATCGATCACATAAACCCATAAACTATAATTGGCCATTTTTAATCGATTACAGTATATATGTAATCGATTACACAAAAACTGCAAATACAAATTCTTCGAATGTAATCGATTATATGTTGAAATTGTTTTGGGGCACACAATTTCTGGTTTGAAATCGTCTTGAGTGCACACAATTTCTCTTTTGAAATTATCATGGGCCCACCACATTCCATTTTCAAAGGAAATTGTGTAAGGGTGAACATTTTGTCTTTGAGAAATCGTGTGGGGACAGCACGATTTGCCTAAATCCGTAATTTTTTAAAAACTTGCCTAGTTCCGTAATTAACCGTATTGAATCGCCTAGTACGGAAAAAAATTCTTGTTTAAATCTATTAAATATATTTTTAATCCATTCATTTTACGAGTTAGTGAAATATTAAATATAGTTTTTATATATTAAAATAGACCATGTAAATCTATATAATTCTCCTTGCTCTAACCTTTTCAGACACAATTTTAGACCAAAAATTTTCGCAAAGTTTGAGCAACTTTCTAAGGGTTATTTTCTGGGCGGAATCAAGTTCTTCAAGAAGATCTTGATCTTCATTGAGTTTATTCTACTTTATCTTGATATTTGATCTTCTCCTTCTCACTGAAACTATTTGTCAAATTGGGTTACGTGACTCCGATTTTGGATATGACATGTACCAAAATCGCAATTCATGCAATTATGTGAACAAACCGCATGACACACTAGCGATATAGGAGTAAAAATGAGTGTTTCAGTATGTGGGGGATTCGTACAACTCGTATCGTGAATCGCAAATACTTACTACCATGGCCTCAATAAAAAGGGCTATCTTTGAAACAATACTATCAAGGACAAAAATAAACAAGGATAAAATGGGAAGTAAGGAGGAGACAATGGTTATGTAGGATCATAAAAAACTGCGTACATGGCAAAAGAATATTGGAGATAGGGACATGGAAATTTGGGATATTTTGGGGGCTGATGTTGTGTTTTCGCGAGCAGAGGTGTGAATCTGAGTTTTTCTGAACCAAACCTTGTCATTCATCTTTGGGAAGCGTTCTCTCTCTGCAATACACAGCTGGAACTCATGGTTTGAAGATCTTGGTTGATCTTGGTTGATTTTGGAGGCATTTTGGCTTGTGAGTAGCTTGAAGAACACATGTATGGTGTGCTAGGGACAACCACCATCAGGTTTGGATGTTCTTGTGCCTCTGGATGGTTTGCCTGATGTGATTTCATGTCTGCAAGTGTGATTCTTGTAGGTTGTAGTTCTAGATTTTTGTGTGAGTCAAAAATCTTGTGTGCTTTGTGTTCAAAAGTGTAACCTTGGTGTTTGATTTGTAAGACTTTTGAATATAGTGGAAACCAGGCTCAGGTTGTCCTGGAAAACTGGATGTAGCTCTGTGATTGAGTGAACCAGTATAAAAACAGTTGTGCATTCTTCTTTCCCTCATCTTACTCTCTTTGAAACTCTTTAAAACTCAAGAAAACCAAGCAATTGGATCTTTGGTGTGATTTAATGCGTTCTTGTGTTATTTGAGGCTTTATACTTATTATAAATACCGATTGGAACATGTCTTGTATATAAAAGATTGTTGTTTGAGTTGAATTCGCAAATTCTGCATTCTGCATAATTCTCCAGTATTTTAGCCGACTGAATTGCCTTTTTAATCGACTGTTTCATAGCATCAAGAACAATTTAGTCAGTTGTTTTAGATTTTAATTGACTGAAAGTGTACTGGTCTGCTGCATTTACATCCAAACTTTCCAGTCCGTTAGATTCAATTGAAAAAAGATTTAAGCTTTCGAAAAAGTTTTATAAAGCCAATTCAACCACCCCCCCTTCTTGGCTAAACTCACCATTTCAAAACTAACAAAAGTTTCAAGTGACTATAGGTGTTGGAGTCGTTATATCAGTCATGTTTGAGTGATGGTTCTCAAAGGATATAAGGAGAACATAGTTCCTTCCTACCACATCTATGAATTTTTGAGGATGAAAATTTTGTTGTTGGGGAGAATGTAAAGCCCTCTTATTTCAGCCCCAATCTTTAAGGGTTGCCCCAAGGTCTAATGGGCCTAAGGTTTGGCCCATAGAGAGCTAAATGACCCAAGACCTGTCCTAACCCACTCATTCGTATCATTTCAGAAAAATAGTTCTCCCTTACTTCCTCCTTGAGCAGTTGTGAAGCTCTGCTAGGGTTCAGCCACTGTTTCTCATCAAGTGAACTCAGACCAGTTCTCTACTCTTCGTAAGTCAGCTTCCAACTCATGCTCTTGCTCCATTTTGTTCATTCTTCATAGTTTCAACTAGGGTTGTCTTAATGAACTCGTTTCAAGCTCGTTCCACTATTTTCCAGCCCTTGAAGCTATTGCTTGAGCTACTGTTCATCACGGTTCGGGTGTCGAAGTCCTCTGCTAACCCTTTTCCATGTAAAGGAAGCTAGGGTTTCACGTTATTTCTATTTTATGCGATTAATGTTTTGTGAAATATGAGAAACATTTGGGGAAAACGTTGTTTTTGGTATATTTCTGAGTTAGGGGTTCAAATATTCATGAAACTGTGATATTTAACGTTATTTCTCGTATTCTGGATGCGTCACGCCATCGCTGGGCGAGTTGACTTGGTCGCTGGGCAACTGTGTATTTTTCTGATATGTGCAGTTTTAGTAAAATTGACTTTCCCGACTCATTAATCGTTCGATTGAGCTGAAATTTTGACATTTTGACATTTGACCGGTTGGATCGTCGATTAGATGTCTATAGCTTGAGAAATGTGTCACGCATTACTGCAATGATTTTTGGTTTTGTGATAATAAATTTTCTTAGGAATTTTGGTGTAAGAATTATGATTGTGGGTTGTGCTTGATTGTATGGAATTGTAGGTACTTAAATGTTGGCACTCATGTATTTGGGATGAATACTATTTTGTGATATATGTATGTCTTGGTATGCATTTATAAAGTATGAGATGAATGAATTTGCATGAGTGATGTGATTCATGGATTGGGAAGGATGAGTTGGAATGGATTCAACATGGAATATGAATCTGGATTTGGTTATAAAGGTTGGCATGAGAGTTATGTGCATGATAAATAATACCTGATTGATTGAGTATGATTGGTCTGTGTCGGTGCGTAATTCCATGAGCCTCTAGGTGAGACCTCATGGTGGTGCTTCAGTGGTCGGGACGTAATTCCATGACCCATGTTAGTGGGAGTTCATGGTGGTGCCCCATCTATATAATTTGGTAAGGATTCAAGGTAAGGTTGCATCTTGACACTCTAAGGAGTCAGTTAGTCTCACTTAAAGCGGACTGACTCTTGTGGTGAGAGTAGCAGGAGGCCTGAAACTCATTAAGGACTAACCTTGTGTGTGGGGGATTGAGACATTGTACCATTTGTAACACTTAGCTCGGGGGTGAGCAGAGATATTCATCTCAAGTGCAAGCATCCGCTGAATCTGACTAGATTATATGTAATTCGGATGAGTCGAATCTGAGTCTAGTGTATTGTTTGATAAGTCATAACATGATTGGTTGATAAATACTGTTTGGATTGTGTGATAACATGTAACTGCATGATAAACTATTTCTACTCTAGCCTACCTTGTTGCTTGTTTGGTTGTCTTATATGTGGTTCTTCTCCTTTTACGATGATCATCAATTTATTGATGTGAGTAGATGCGAGAGGCACTCGAGGTCAACAAGGAAGGGATGATTCCGCTGCGTAGTCCGCCTGGACTGGATTCTACTGCTTTGGGCTTTGTTATTGGGCTATGGCCCATGTATTTGCTTGGCCTTTAATTTTAAATTGGAGTATTGTTGAACTTTGTATCTTATTTGGCTTTTGCCATCATGGTGTGCCTTAAGTATTATAAGGAGTTATACTTATGTTCCAAGACCGCGCTGCTATGTTATCTTGTGTGATGTTTCCTTTAATTAGGGTTATCGATTAAATGGGACGTTACAAAGAATACCTAATACTATATTGTCTTCTAAATCAATTCTTCGGAACCGTATGTTTATCAAACTCGCGTGTTAAGTCGTAAATTCGAGTTTACATTCCGTACTGTTGGAGTTTAATTGGAAGCAAATTCGTTTTTATGTAGGATTGGTAGGCTCGTTGTGAACTCGGTGCGCTCGGCCAAATTCGAGAGCTTGCAATCGAGTTGGCGAGTCCAGAGGCCATTGATCGTCGTTTCTTATGCGGAAATTAGAAAATAAATAAATAAAAATAAAAACTCATTGCGATTAGGTTTGCTATTCTCCTCCACCTCGTGGATTAGGGTTCATTGTTCTCGTATCTATTGGCTGCGCAGTGTCAATGCGGTGGTGCTCTCTGGTTGCGATTCTCTCTACTCACAGTTCTCTCCGCTCGCGGTTCTGTTTGCGGTTCGCTTGACTCGCAGTTCTCTGTTCTTCCCTGCTATAAACAATCCCCAAAACAGAATTACGAAAACCCTAACCCCAACCGATGAAGAAATCGACTGTACTCGTCAATCCCTAATTACAGCACGACCTAATTGGAAAATTTTTGCCCCAAATTGAAGAGTTAACGTTAATAATCCACATGTACAGTACATGTAATATACCCCAATACAATGTAATACAAACAATGTCACATGTACAGTGCTTCGTTACTGATTTAAACTGCATTATAGAAAATGACTAAATTAAACACGAACTGCGAAAATGAGGATCATTTTAAATATTTGGTAAAAATGAGGACCATCCGCAACAAACACTACGAAAATGAGAACCACTTTAAACATTTGATAAAAATGAGTATCATCCACAACAAAAACTACGAAAATGAAGACGAAAAAGGTATTTAAACCTTAAATAAATTTTCGTTCATATTAAGCTTAAATAATCGTATGTTCTCTATTTTGTTGTTTTTTTCAATTTATCCTCATTGTTCAATTTTTCGTTAAATTTTTATTAATTTGATATTATTAGAATACAATTATTAAATTTTTCCTTCTAATAATTATATTCAAATCTATTAATATATTAATATTTGTAAAATTGATATTTAAATATATTATAAATAATGTAAATATTTTAGAAATATTAAATCTATGTTTTCCTTGACTATTAAAAATATTAGAAATATTAAATTTATATTTTATTTAACATTTAAAAAATATTAAATTTATGTTTTACTTGACATTTAAAAATATTAGAAATATTATAAATGTTCTAAAAATATTAAATTTATAATATAATAATAATTATATTTTATTTAATAACTAAATTTAAGAATTATATTGAATTTATAATTAAATTTAATAAGTAATAATTGAATTTAATAAATAATTAATAAAAATGTCAATTTTAATAAAATTATTAGTATAATATTTATATAAAAATTAAATTTGATTTCAATTTAAAAAAGACAAAATTATTTCATTTTGGATTAAATTGAACAAAAATAACAAATATAGAATATAGAATATAGAAACTAAATTAAACAAAAAGAAATGACACAACCATAAATTAACACGTGGCACAATGCTAACTTGATACCTGGACAATTTTTTTAAATTAAAAAAAATACAAAAATCTTACACAGATGGCAAATACTAACTATCTAAATGTCATGAGCAAAAATAATTAAATTGACAAAAAATTAACGAAGATTAAGACATAATTTATCACTAAACAAAAATGAGAAACAAATTGAAAAAAAATACAAAAATATAGACCAAATGAGATTTAAGTGTTAATTTTAATTGCTCTTTTTAAATTTTGTACTCGAAAATTAAAATTAGGGAGCAATTAAATGATCCAATTACGAGGACAATTCCAAAGTATCCTTATCCTAACGATTCATGTCTGGTGATATTTATGTGAACCTATTTATTTAATGTTGTAAACCTATTTTACTTAATTATACTTTTAAAATATTAAATAGATTCACTATAAACCCTTGCGAATTTACTAGTTAAATTAATGAAACTCTCACAATTTATGTGTAAACTCTCGAGTTGATAACTTAAACATAACAAATATGGCTACATCCAACGAAATATCAAAATGCCAGTGAGAGTATTCAATATAAAAGAAAAAGTTAACAAAAAAATACAACTCAAGTAGGGCACAGATTAGTTAAAAAAAAAGCACATCTTTAAATTAAACAAGAAAAGATGCTTTTCACAATTTGCATCCTCTTTACCAGAAAATCTCATTGGGCGAGATAGTTAAAAAAAGCACATCTTTCGGTAGAAAGTAATTAATCTCATTGGGCGAGATAGTTAACCAGAAAATCAATAACAAATATAAATAAGTAAAAGAAAAAATCCTAATTTAAGAGGCTTGTGGTTGCAAATTGAAAGAAAAAGAAAAAAAACAGAATAAATAAACCCAGTGAAAGATAAATGGTTGATAATGCCTTGATCGATAAGTCACCCAAAGATTTGATTTGGTAAATGGCGAAGTAGAAAGGTTATGTGTATGTGCTTTCTTCAACTGAGACATTTGAGCTTCGATTTAGTGTGTAATTCTTTAATATTATTGTGACTTTTCAGATTAGTATGTAATTATTTAATATATTGCGACTTTTCAAAATCCATTATTGCAAACATATTTAGAAGAGGTATGAGATCAAGAATTGTTAAAGGATTAAAACAGATACACAAAATTGGATAGTGGAAAATTCTGGTGTTAACTACTCTATTGTGTGCAAATTTTATATGGGGTAAGGATTCTCATGTATCATGCATCTTAATAGTTGATAGGTTTAATTATTTCTTTGATTTTTGTTTCTACTAAAAAAGTCAAGTTGGTCATCCAATTTTTTTAAGCTCAATTTAATTTAGATTTGTACAAATTGATGTAATTTGATCTCTTTAGTTAATGTGTTTGATATCAAGATTGGAGCATTTAATAATGATAATTTGTTTTTGTTGGTGTAAGAACAATTCTAATATTAAATTTGATGAAAAATACTTGATGTGTTTCAAAAAATTTAACAAAAATATCAATTACATCAATTTTTCAAAAATTATGATCAAATTACATTAATTTTCACAAATTTAGAACAAATTGAGACAGAAATAGAAGGTATTTTTGGACGAAAACAAGGATCAAATGAATAATTAAATCTGGTTGATAAAATTCTTTTCCACTTATGTATGATCATCATCACTTTGGAGATGACAAATAGTATAAAAGAGGAGTTTAGTTCCAAATTTTGCTACTAGGTTCTTTAAAAGTGACTACAAAATTTTGAATCTTTATGACTTTAGGTAGTGCATGCAAAAGAACTCCTTCCTTAAAAAAGACTTTCGCAATTTAGTCCATCATCCACCTTGTGATGAAATATACCATTCACACAAAAGTTAAATATGTTTCCTCATATATAATAAAAAGAAATGTTCAAGTAATGTTACTAAAGGGTTATAAACCTCAAAATGATGGTGAAAAGTGGTGAAGACATGAATTAGAAGATGAAAAAAAGGAAGAAAGGGAGGTGAGAAGGAAGAGAAGTAAGAAAATGAAAATACTCAACACAAAAGGTGAGAAGGCAAACTTTGATATGACATAAAAAAAAAAAACTTAGTGTGTCCTTTATTTGTTAAAACCAACATAATAAGTAGGAAAATGATTTTTTGATTACTAAATTTTGACAACTTTCTCTTATAACTTTAGGTGTCATTTTTTAAGTAGTTTTTCATCTTTGTATTTTCTCATTCTCAATATTCCAAAATCACTTAGAAGATGCCACCTCATGTTATAAGATAAAGTTGTCAAAATTTAGTAGTCAAAATATCATTGTTCTAATAAGTAATTCCTAGAGTTATAAAACTAATTGATATAATTTTGTGTTTAGAATTTTACAACCGTTACTGATCAGGAGACATGGTCACGATAAATCACCTAATAACTATACTTTTACAATAGTGTTAAATGATGATACATCATAGTCAATTTAATGTTCTCGTGACCTGTACTAGTATAGACCACCCAAAACATATATTAATACATTAAGGTGTGATAAGATATGAACACAATGATACAACAAATTTTAGGGAGAAAAAAAAAATATCAGCAAAGAAGTATTTTAAAATTATTGTATAAAGTAGAGATCGTGTCTAATTTTTTTTTAATCAGAGTATAAATCATACTGGAGATAATAAGAAAACAAATTGTTTAATTTATTAAAGAATGCAGGTAGAGACATTCAAAGTGTCGAACACGACTAGTTTTTGAAGCGTTGGAGCTTCCTTGACTAAGGAACAGTGATGTTGGTTGAATTAATCTTATAGAAGCGGATTGCATTTCGAGCAAGTATGTCTTTTGCAGCTTCCACAGCCTCCGAAATTAGAAGCTCACCATCGTTGCATGCATCGCGTAGAACAGAGAAAACAACTTCGCGAGAATTCTTTGCACCTGCGAAACCCAAACTTATGATTTCAATTTGTAATCATCGCACTATAAATGATTAAGAAAGACAACATGGTACATGGCAAACACTCAAGCAGGACTTTCAAATTTGGGTGTCATTGATGTTAACCAACCTAAGTAGAAGGTTTCAGGAAATGTATAGGCGTCAGTGCTGAACATCACCTGCAGTGCAAAATTTATTTGTGAGATATAATTTCTCAATTTCATGTTCATTTGAAACTTGAACCTCTGCAATTATTATGCCTATTCTCTTTATGAGAAGAGGGTGAAAAAGGGATGGAGTAGGAGAAATTATGAACTTCTAATTCTAGTTACATACAGCACATGAATATTTTTTCTTCTATCTCTTTACGTTTGCTAGAAAAATTCTATTCTCAGTCAACAACTATTCGGATTGCTTATAAAGCTGTGACCTTATTTATTGGAGCCAGAGTTAATAGATCTTTAACTGCTGAAATCATCCCATGCATACTAAGCTTTGGAATTGCCAACCCAAAATCAAGGTAAACCTGAGGGATAAATTTGGTTAATTGAAATTCTGATATAATACAAGTCAATGCATTAATTAAGCCATGAATGATAAAATGCTTGCCTGGGAGTAAACAGAAGCTAGATATGATGCTTCCTTTGAGAATGGATGGGAGGCATGTAAGAAAACAAATCGACACTTTGAATATCTCTTGTCCTCAAGAACTGAACGGAAATGAAGAGGATTGGACTTCCTCAAATCCAAAAGCCTATCCCCAAACCTAGTTGCAGAAACAAAAGTATTAAGTGTAAATAGGTATCATCTAGCAGCATATCACGGTTAATACGTTAGGTAAATTTAAATAGAATAAACTTAGTTGTTTTATGACTAGTTAATTTGTTTAGGACTTTTTTCAGTTTTAGAATGTAAGGGTCAACAGTTTATAGTATTGGTAAATAGGTAATATTTGTGTGAGTCTAAGACTTGGAGATGAAAAATCAGAATGAAATAATTTTGGATACCAATATGGTAAAAGTACAGATAAAATAAAATGCATCAATTACCCTGTGTGTATCTGCATTGGCAAGTCGTAAGATAGAGCAATTTCCAAACTTTGCAAGAAGAGATAGTCCACAAGATTTCTGTGAAACAGTAAATAGATAGGCTTCGTAGCTGAAAACAGAGAAGGGTGAGAAATAATATTCTGAAAAAGATAGTATTAAAACCAAATTTCTTACTTACCGTTTATTAACACCTGTCTCAGACTCTCTTCAGCTTCCGTTTTAGTTACTTTTAAATTGATTTCTAAGCCACCGTAATATGCAACTATGCTTTTCAAGGCATATATCTCTTTAGCAACTGTAACAGTGGTGCTAAGGAACCCATCTAAACATTGATTATTTTTTTAAGCTAAGAACTTATGTGTGTATAAAGAATCATGTAAACTAAAGGATATGATCTCAACTTTGAGACATATGCTTCGGTAAATGAATCGATTGTCCATGAAGATCCATTAGACAAACCCTATAGGTAGCATTAGATATAAGTATAAGAAAGAACAAATTCAAAAACTAGATGAATAGCTAAGAATAAAAGCACAAGACATCAATGAAACACCTAAAACCCAAAGAATTAAGGATTAAGTACGTTTTTGAAATTCAAATTTGTGTGAATTGATATAGTTTTTATTATCAAAGTGTATTAAATTTTGCTGACATGTTAAACAAGATTTCAGATTGACATTTAAATTGATTGATTGTTTATATTATTTGATATGTTTAAATCGTTCAAAGATCAATCCAAAATGTTGTTTAACATCTAAAAAAATTAACACAATTGAATTAAAAAGTTGATTTTCTTTCATTTTTAAAATTTGGATAAAAATATATTAAAGTTCATAACAGTAACAAATTTTAATTTAATGTGTAAATTTAAATACTAGAAATATATTTAACCAAAAAGAATGAAAAACATTAAAAGTGTGAATGTGTATTGGTATCTCACTTGTTCAAGGATTTGCTCGGCCACTCGCTCGGTTCTTAAGATTCTGCCGACCAAAGGTGTAAAATTCTTGAGCCATTGTATTTCATTCCTTTTGTCCATTTCTATGCCATCATCTATTAGTATGGCAGAGAATTTTGCAGTTTTTAAGCATGTTGAGGTGATGGATTCTATTCCAGACACCTTGCGGTATTCTTCTACGCTTTGCAAAGATACCTCCGTTCCGTACAGCTCAGCAACATCTCTTAAACCTCTCTGATTTTATTATAACCACATTCCACACAGAAATATTCAAAGTTTTACAAAAATAAAAAATCAAATCATGCAAATATAATTTGAATCAGAAAGGCACTCTCCATATTCATGGAGACTAAATATATATCCATCTACTTATTATTTACCTTTTATAATAACTTTTATTCAATGATAATAATAAAAATGTAAAAGACAATTCTACTATCATTTCTCACTTCAAGTAATTAGATAGACAAAAAAAATTTCTATTTCTCCCAAGTAAAAAAAAAGAAAATCTAAATATTTGAATTTTATTTTATGATTTTATCATGAAGCTTACGTTGGATGTTTTTACAAATGAGATAACTTTGTTTCAATTGTTTAAATATATGCATTATATATATATATATATATATATATATATATTGAAAATGAAAATAATTTATTAATTAAATTACAAAATATTGTATAATTAAATTTTGGTTAAATTACCCTTTTGGTCCCTCTATTTGTCATGAA
>Ga0214544_1009877_pt1 | contig 14550 bp, 6 predicted proteins | sample CNSS3metaG_FD_160074 | JGI IMG/M metagenome (GOLD analysis project Ga0214544, IMG submission 160074) | Root nodule microbial communities from cowpea collected in UCLA plant growth center, Los Angeles, California, USA - CNSS3 | ecosystem: Host-associated > Plants > Roots > Nodule | place: USA...
GTATATAGATCAAATGTAAATATATATAAAAATATATATATATATATATATATATATATATATATATATATATATATATATATATATAAATTTTTTTAATTTTACTTGCACAATGATAATTAAAAAATATTATAGTTTTTCAATTCCATTTTATAATAAATATCTATGTGAAATCAAATTAAATATCAGATAAAGGAGAATGTAAGGTTTAAAATTTTAGACCCATAGAACAAAACTTTTCGTAACAAAAATAATTTTTATTAGAATGTTAGCTATATAAAGAAATAATTATATATATTTCTAATCCAAAACTTAAATATGAATTAAAACTTATTCTTATTTCAAATTTTGATATATTTGAATTATTAATATTAAAAATAAATTAATATGATATTTTTAATGTTTGGGGTAATTTTAACCCCAACATTAATGGTTTATGTATGAATAGTATTAAAAGTTTTATTTCATTTGATGAAGGGTAGGTATCGGTGTTAGGTAATCCTTGGGAAGCATATCCATATTCAATCACCTACATTTTCTCATAATTTGGACATGGAAGTTCAGGTTGTGGAATTTATAAGAATTCAAATGTCAAAATCAGATTAGATTTTAGTACAATAACTATAAAAATGTGCGAGGAAAAGATAGGTACACGACAAAAGAAAAGCTTAGTGTTAATTTATTTATTAAGTGAAAGTTTTTCTTTTATAGTGATTGACATTAAGACTATTTCTAAATAAATTATTTTCATTAATTTAACTTCAGACTTTAATTAAGAATTATTTTCACTAACCTAATGGATGAGAAGAGGGGTAAATCGTCTGGGATCGGTGATATTGATTTTCCAATGTCCATCAGAAAAGCCCATGCTCCTGGCCTTCCTCCTCTCCCACTTCAGCGCAGTGCGACGCCGTTTCGTCAACCCACATAATCTTTGCAAACCCTCCTCCATGGCGTCGTGAACCTTCCACCATCTCCGGTGCGCCACGTCACTGGCGTACACTCTCTGCTCCAGGGTGTCCCAATTGCAGTCGTAGTCCCTGAAGCAGTGCCAGGGCTTCCACCCCAGGTAGTGAATCGCATACACCTCCGCCGGCTCCGCCCCGAACAGCGCGTTCTTCTCCCTTGCCTCTGCACTCGTGTTCGCCCAGAAATTCTTTAGAAGGTTCACCCTCCGCGGCAGCCTGTGCCACCACACCAACACCTCGTTCAGAAACCCCTGGTCCCCTCCGTTGTACGAAACCACGACATCGCGAAGCCGCATCAGCACGCCGAACGTGCAGTTCGAAGGTTCGATCACCATTATCCCGGAGTTGAATACCGATTGGTCGTTCCCCGTGGCGGATATCTGCGGGAAGCGGAAGAGGATGTCCAGGTTCCGGAGTACGATGATATCGGAATCGATGAAGATTATTTTGTCGTAGTCGGTGAGCTGCCACAGACGGAGCTTGCTGTAGTTGTATTCGTTGTAGCTTCCTTTCTCTGCCCTTGGGTTTCGGATTCGGGTTATCATCTGGATCTTCCAACCCGCTTCCGATAGGGCCCTGCGTTTGGGAACGGAGATGGACTTATCCGCGAGGAGGATTAGGTGACGTTTGGTCCCTGTTTGGAGGAGGGTTTGTGCTAGTGTTATTGCACCGCAAACGTATGCTTCTGAGGAATGCAATACTGTGGCATAGGCTTCGCGCTTTATTTTCGCTCTGCTTTCACCGTTTTTCTCACTCTTCACCAACTCCTTCCTCCCTGCAAATTCAGTTACATTCTTTTCTATTATTTATTTTCTCAATTTTAAAAAAAATGCACCCAGTTCAATTACACTTAAAAAAAGAAAAATTGATATCTATAATTTTATTGTTAATATTACAAGAAAGACATACTTGTCCTGGTTTATGTATTTTTATCTCTGACTACTTATTGCTTTAGTATTCGAAAACTATTCTTGAATTTTTAATTAAATGTTATTAGTGCATGCAAATTATTAATATTATAAGAGAGACGTAGTTGTTTAAGTGTATATATTTTTATTACATTAAAATATTATTGTGGTGATTTGTCCGAAAGTAATAATGGTTCTATGTCTGGTTATTGATGATTTAAACGACCAAGTACCGAAGGAATCTGATAATGAAATAATATAAACGTTATTATGGATTTAAAGAAAAAAAAATATTTTAAAAGGTTTTAATTTGTTTAAAAAGATCGAAAATTAAAAGGTCAAATGATTAAAAATATAAAAACAGGTAAAAAAGATACAGAAAACTATCTAGTTATCTTGAATGCTCTGCTCTAACTTAGAAGTATCCGTACTTTGTGGTTAGGACAAGACAAATAAAAAGATTTTACGGTATTAAAGAACTATGTTCATTTCTAATATTTAACCTTTGTACCGATTATTTCTGAATGAAGAGTTTGGCAGTTATCTTTTTATAATGTTTAAACTTTTATAAGCTGTTGGATTACTAAATTTGTATTTTATCAAATAAATTATATATGTTCAAACTTTTATGGAATAAAATATAAATGAGATACAGAAAGAAAATAGAAAAAAAATGTTAAACACCACAATGTAAAACAAAAGGAAAAAACAATATCATGGATGTGAAAGTCATCGCCTTTGGTGGATGCGAAATTTGATTGAAAACTGTTAACTGATTTTGTTTACGCTACGAACAAGGAATGCTACTATGGTAGAAACAAAAGAAAAAAAGGTTGGTGGAAGAAAGCTAGTTAGCTAAAAATAAGTGAAAATTGAAGTTCCAAATTTAAACGGAAAAACGAGATGGATAAGTTAAAAATAGTTGAAACTGATGAAAAATATTACAATAGATTCTACTATTCAATTAAAAAAAATAAAAATTCAGTCCATGTTTTACCAAATATATCCCACCTCATTACATCTTTATCCATTTTGTTTCATCGTCTGAATGAAGGAAACAATAATAGGTATGGGTGGAGGCATCAAAATCCAATAGTTGGTTACCTTCACATCACAGGGATGGAAAAGTGAAGTGGTTGCGTGGTTGGTATGGGTTGTTTAACCACAATTCAAATAAACATGTTTGTACTAATAATTCTGGATAAAGATGACCAACACACTAACAATTAATTAACTATTAGCTCATTCATTGCTAGGGAATTTTAAAATTTTGGTCATTTAGCGTATGCTTTTATTGTTTGTTTGTTCATTTTTACCACAGGCTTTTGTGATTTTTTTTTTGAATGATAGTTTATATAAAAATAAACGAAGAAGTTTAGTTGAAAATGAAATTAGAAATCATGAGATCTTTGGAAATCCGTGATGGGTTCTTAGCCATATGATATGACTGAGGCTTTTAAGATGAAGAAAATAAATGCCTTTTGTAGATGATAAACTTGAGAAGGAAGAAGAAATATATGACCATCACTTGTTGCAGCTATTGTAAGATCCTCCATATTTTTTATCATATTCTCGCCACACCACGCTTCTTCTCATTGGTGTTTAGAAAAAAGTGCTCAGATTACTAGAATGTTAATAATGGGTTGTTTTCTTTCTAAGGGGCTCACAGGAAAAGATTATATAAATGTGAATGAGCTCAATCCACCTAAGGATGACACTACTTTTAATCCGAAACATTTGAGACATTGAGTTTATAAATAATGTTTCTTATATAATGTTTAGTTTATTGTTTCTATCCAATATATAACTTAGATTCACATTTCAATGTAAATCATTAGAATAAAACTTTTAGAATCGTGCTTGTAAATACTACTTATCCATCTTAGTGATATTTTAAAAAATAAATTTGGGAAATAATATTTTCTGCTTGCGAACGTTTTGGTTGTCTAAAATAGATGTGGTTATTTATTTGGGTGTGTGAAGGAAAAGCGAGCTAAGGAGGATAAGAAAATGAACAAAATAATATATGGTGTGTATATGTAAAATGTAGCAGACATATATTTGTATATACCTTGTTCCCAGAGAGGCATGGCCAACTTGCAGGAACCGAGGGGCAATGAAACTTTGTGTTGTAACTTGTTCATGTCAGCTTCATAGTACCACCATTCACCTTCCCGCTTAACCAAGTTGTCGCATGGAAACAGTTCCATCATTGGTCTACACTTGCTCCAAAAAACCACTCTTGTCTTCCCTCTCCAATCCTTCTTCCCATTCTTTGTGGCTAAATTCGCAACTATAAGATGAACTTGCAACCGAAATACGTCCCTATTCCACGCTTTTTCGGGATACCTGCATGGCAGCTTCGCAACGATGATGTCCATGCTTCCATATTGTGTAAACTCTGGCATAGGTATCTCCGGACACGACGGCACATCATTCTCTTCTTCCTCGTCTATCCATTCAGGAAACAAGTCTGTCCAGTTCAAAAACTGTGATACTCTCTGGAAATGAACCGTCGTGGTTTCCCCATGCGTGCTCCATTCTCTCACAAACCCTTCTTCCATGTTCACCATTCCTATCCTCGTTCCTTTCCCCATCTCGCCAAAAAAGCTTGGTACTACATTGTTTCGTTTCTCATTTTTTTCCCTGTGATGGATTGCTTTAGGTTCTTCCAATACTGCTTTCATTTTCAAGTTTTTTTCTGCCTACAGATTTTGAAGATCGGACAAATAATGGCCGATAAGAATGTGTACTTCACATGCACATCAACTGAAGTTTGAATTAAGCTTATATACAAACAAAAGAAAGAAAAAAAAAATGATATGCCTCTGAAGTATAGGCTCACCTGCTTGTGATGACATTCGCTCAAGGAGCACCTCACAAGGGAGCCTGCATTCTCTAAATAGTCAGATGGATGGGGAAGAACAGTGGCATAAACAAGCAGAAAGACAGTGAGGAAAACAAAATTGATTATGGTGATCAAAGCTTTAGATGGCATCGTCTTCAGCATCTTTTGAACACTCAAACCTTGCATCCCGTGTGTAGTAGTATTATCAGCAATGCTCGAGTTGAGAGGACTAGACTAAGTATTTAAATGAACTCCCCACTAATCAATTTAGGTGTGAATTATGTAGTAGTTGAATATAGTGAAGAGGAGAATAAGGAGTAAGGATCGGTAGTAGTTGCAGTAGCAGTTAGGAAATAAGAGTAAATCTCAAATTATTTACGTAACTCCGAGTGTGATTTCCTTGCTTTGATATTTCCTTTCGAATGTGACAAATGAATCCGAACAAAACGGCTTTACTTATATCACAGGCCAATAGTCAACTAAATCTCTAGGCAGAAAATTATGAAACTACCCACATTGGGTATCAGTAGCTAAAATCAGTTAAGAGCCACAGGGGTGGAGAAGTAAAATCCCCAAGTCCATTAACACTGGAAAATGCTCAACTGTCAAAGAGCAAGGACAAGGCTCGCCAACTATTCGGTTGATACGTCACTCTCTTACATGCAAAGAGAGATTGCTATTCTTTGTTTCTCAATCGCGAGTCTCCACCAATTCTATATAGTTTATAATATATCTAATGAAAAATCTCTTTTAGCTTGTTCAAAATTGATATAAACAAATGTTTGTAGGTTGTGCGTCTGCACATCATAAATCACCAATAATGATTCATGGGGAAGTTTTGCAGGGCTACATCCCAGTAGCTGTTAAACTATCACAATAATGTCCCCACATCCAATAATTATCGGATCAAATAAAAGTGGGGCCAATATATGTGAGACCAATGTAATGCTCCCTATTTCAATCACACAATGAAATGAATCGCGGGAGTGAGTCAACCACACTCGCTTCAGGTGGTGAACCAATCCCACTATGAACTTTGTGCTTCAAAATGTGATGAATCTTGTTAGTCCTCCTTAGTTTCCACCAAAAACAATTCTAGATAGGATATCAAATGTAAATGAAAACCATTTTTCTCCCAAAAAATGTAGAACTCAATGAAAAGGATTACACAGCTATTTCCGAAACAAATAAATCATCTGTACACGTATGAAGTAAGAAAACCCCTCGCACAGCATGCTCAACTACAGTAAAATGACCTCATAACTGAAATGTACGTTAGCCTTTATGTCCTCTCACATTCACATTTTCCTTACATTACATCCAATGAGAATCTTAACACCAGAAGGAATTTCTATTGAGAAGACAAGAAGAATAACACAACTTGAAGGCAGATGTCCTGGCATCTCACTAGCTGACCAAATTCCGACAACAATAACATCCAATTTCTCAAGGAAAACACATGAAATTATGGTTAGCTTAAGTTTGCGACCTGGAAATCATTCAGTAATTTCTTGTATGTGTTGAGAGTGACTTTTTCCTGGGGGAATAAAAATCAAATCCTCCCATCCTGAATTCCTTTCACTCATCTGCATCAAGAGAGAGAAAGAGAGAGAACTTATCAGAATTCAGACTACTGCCAAGCTTATAAGCTCTAGAACTTGTAAGCAGAGGTAACTACCTCCATTCTTTTCAGTACATCTTCCAAGCTACCAACCTGTTAATTTATTAAAAAAAAAACAGTTTTCAACCAAATATAGGACACAAGACAACTATGATTCAACCAAATATTCAGAAAGTTTTCAAGTTGATCATATAGGAAGTTATAAATTAATATTTATTCAAGAATCAAGGTAAGTCTTGCACAAAGCACTAGCAACACGAAATTAGGGTTAAATAAAATATTGTGGTAAAACGATTATCAAGTTAATGAGCAGCTTTGACCAATACATTGCAACAGCAAAAGTATAATTATTTAAACAGAACACTATGAAAGATGCTTCCAAGTAACAAGAGTAAGGATGGAGAATACTATACCACTATTTGCTGAGAAGCACCAGGTGTTCTAGATGCCCTGGAAACTTTGGACAGTTCCTGCTCAATATCCTCCTATCCATTTAACCAGAAAAATGGTAAAATACTATATTAATGACTAATGATTGTAGATAAGGACTGAAATAATGACAAGATCAAAGAATCAGACAACCTTAGAGAAATAGACAGGGCAGTAACGCTTGTTCTTCTTCTTCACAACCAGAAGTTCAGACTGTAAGCAAGCATATATGATTATTAGTCAACAACAGCACCAATTTACCACCGAAGCAAGGAATTACTAAAATAGAGAAATGGCTTAAAGTTATCAGTGTCTAATATTAATATGTATTCTATACAACAGTTGCAGTTAATTAATTGACAAATATTTCAGTGAGAAAAAGTGAACTGAAGTATACTGAACCAATAGTAATAATTCCTGTGCTATACTGATAAATAATGCATAGATGAAAAGACAAACTAAAACCATTTTTTAAGTCCTAACAACAAACCATGCAAAGTTCACAAAAAAGAAAAGAAAAGAAAAGAAAAGAGAACACACCTGAAAGACAGGAACTCCATCAAAGCCTCCCCTGTTGGCTGGTTTGAGCTGATAAACATGAAATGAAAGTTACATTTAGCACAATCTAGGAGCCCTATATGGTTCACTAACATATATTACATGTTGATGTATAATTTAGTTTAAATCAATGCCAAAGAACTAATTCCCACACTTCAGCTAACATGATCAAAGCTTTTTTTTCTCGCCCATTATTGTCATTGCCACTGAGCTGAAATGGTCATGCAAAAATTGTAGATGCTAACCTCCAAAGCATTTTTTATTTGAACTGGATCAGGCAAGAACCGGAATGCAATGCCTTCCACCTTCAACATGTATACCTGTTGTGCAAGAATAGCCATCCATGAAAGGTACAAGATTAACGCTACTGTTCATGGGCTAAAAAAATGATCCAGTTGCAGTCAGTAGCATAGCCTCCCCTTGTTGATAGGAAAGACAAAGGTGTACAATAAAATCCATGTTGCAAATCTCCTAATAAGTGACACGGGTCATGATATAAATGCTAAAAGTCAAATAACCAAGGCAATAAAAGTTCAAAGGGGGAAATTTCATTTCGGATTGTTTCACTTATTTTGAGACTCAAAGGTAAATGGGAATTCAACTTTTTCAAAAAGAATTGTTCCCTATCATAATTGAGTACTTAACTACTGCGTGGCTTTCAATATGAAAGAAGTCCATCCACATTTTTATTGAACGTCAATCATGGATAGGTCAATAAAAGTGATAAGATAGATAAAGGCTTCACATTGGTAAAATACAGATGCTGCTAATGGAGTAAGAATCAACATAATGGTTGCCAATATAAATACAGTAACAGTAGTAATGGCACCCATCAATTCAAACAACACTAACTAAAAGCCAGAGCATAAATGAGAAATCCGAATTAACATTTATTTGTGATTTCAGAATAGCAGCATTAGGACAAGAGAGTTGAGAGAAATTGCAAAAGACCTGGTCGAGAGTAATTGGAACAACCCTAGCCTTGTTTCGAAGTTCTCTGCTCCTTGATCGAACCTAAAACAGGGAGCAACGAATTAGGAGAATGCAATTAAGAGGAGGAGAGTAAGGGAAAATGGAAGGGAGAAACCTGAGCGAGGAAGGCTTGGGCGTCCTCTTGGCGAAAGCAGAGCAATCCAATGGACTTGGCTCCGTCGGCGTCGGAGATAAGAACGAACTCATTGTTGGAATTGCTGACGGTGTAAACAGAGGTGCCGACGAGGGACTTGGCGACGTGATTGGAGCCCAATGTGGGAGTGGCGGCAAGGGCATGTTTGGGGGATAGAAGATTGTGATGAGCTTGAGCTAGGGCTCGCTTTGTGTCATCCAAACGAGTGGCGAGGTCGGTCCCGAGACGGACGCAGTGTTGATGGACGAAGCTGGAAAACGACAGAAGCGGGTTTGAGTGTCCGCGGGACTCCATCTTACCCTTCCTCTTCACTCAATCCCTTCGCCTTTTCTACATAAACATAAATATCCCATTTCTTTCTTATCTTAACTGCATTACGAAATCATTAATCCATTAATTATTTCGGCCTATAACTAAATAATGCTTGACTTTCACCTAAAATGTCTGTTTAACCAAACGGAACACAATTTTTTTTTCTTTCCTTTTTTTTTTATGTTTGAAGAAATATACAATAAAAAAAATTAATTGTTGATGGGCTAGAGACAAACTCTTTTTAACTTCACCTTCTTGTTACGTTGATTCTCTCACTGTTAGTTAGTTAATAATTTCTTTTAAAACATTGGTTAATAATTTCTTTTTAAAACATGTTGAAATAAAATAGAAAATGTTAAGCGAAGACATACGACACTTTAAATTGGGTTATGTATCTGTGTCCGACACGTATCTATATCCTTATCAGTAACACGTACTTAGATACTTTATTGATATTTATCAGTAAAATATCTAATTTATAAAATCGTATTACAATACAATAAATTTTTTGAATATTGATTAATTTTAGTGACCAAAATTAATTAGTCATTATACAGTAACTAATAAGTATCAATTTAAAAACTAAAAATTATTAACAACTAAAATAGTTCCAGAAAATTATAATTGGTCTCTAAATTGATAATTAAAATAGTTTTTTTTATGAATTGATTTCTAAATTTGTAACTAACATTAGCTATCAATGTTTTGACTACCAAAATAATTGGTTTTTAAATTGGTCACTGACATTAGCTACTAAAGTTTTGGCTACCAGAATAATTGGTCTCTAATTAAGAAATTGGTCTTTAACATATTTTTTGTTACTAAAATCGGTCATTGTTTGAGAGTTTTCTTATAGAGAAACTTTTACTATGACAATAATTTAAATTTTTTTAATGTTGACAACTTTAATACATATAGTTTTAATTTCGACTAAGACAATAACAATCATATATTTATTATGTTTTTAAAAATTATTGTGCACTTTTCAATATTCATACATCGCGTATCTATCACGTATCGTATCCTATTATTTTCAAAATAAATGTATCAACGTGTCGGATATGTGTCGTATCCGATACACGTATCGTATCCATGGATCATAGGATATAACTTTAGACGGTGAATATATGTATTTATATTAAATGAACTAAATAAAAAAAATCACGATTTTAATCCAACACGGAGCTGTGCTTATTTGATGACTCTTAAACTTAATTTTTTTTTCTTTGTTAATCTTGCTTTGCCTCCCATGTCTTTCACTTCCTAGCTATTAAAATTACGAGTGAAATTTATTAAATTGGATTACATATTTCATTTTTTTCTTATCTTAACTATCTTAATTACGTATTAATCCGTTAATCATTTTGACTCATCACTAAATAATGCTCCACTTTTTTGCGAGATTTGTTTAATCAAAGAGATCACAGTTTAACATATAATTTTCTGTGTTTGAAAAAATATACAGAAGTGAAATTAATCGTCCATGGGCCAGAGATTATACAGACCAACTCTTTTTAACACCTATTCTTGTTATGTTCACTCTCTCGCTTTTAGCTATTTAATAATTTCTTTTAAAATATGTTGAAATTAAATAGGACATGATAAGTTGAGATATATATAACTTGAGATTGTGACTATATGTATTTATATTAAAAAAACTAAATAAAAAAATATTCAAGGTTTCCACCCGACAAAGACTTTTGCTTCTCTATTGACTCTCAAACTTAATTTATTTTCCTTGTTAATCTTGTTTTCGATCACGTGTCCTTTTTAACTATTAGAATTACGGGTCAAATTTATTAAATTGATTAAATATGTCATTTCATTCTTATCTTGACCATTTTAACTAGACATTAATCCGTCAATTAGTTCGGCCAATCACTAAATAATGTATTACAAAAGAAAATTAAAATAGAAATTAATTTTAGTGACAAAATTAGTCACAAAAATAATTAGTCACTTATAAAAGATTCAATTTTAATATAAAGTTTACTCCCATGTCAATCTAAAGTTTCCTCTCATGTCACCGTGAATGCGTCATTGATGGTGTTTTTATATAACGACCATAATATAAGTTAAATTATTTAACCGAAGTTTTAACAAATAATAAAGAGAAAAATATGTTTTTTTCCTCAAGTTTGACTTCAATTTAGAAATGGTTATGGGTTAAAATTTGATCATTGTTTGGTCTCTGTAATTTCAAAATTATTGTTTTTAGTCCCTATTTTTGGATGGCGTTAAAAATAATAAACGACGTGCCATAATTTTTTTTATATAAAAAATTAAATAACATGTGACAAGCCGTTTGTTATTTTTAACGCCGTCAAAAATAGGAACTAAAAACAATGATTTTGAAGGTACAAGACTAAACAGGGACGAAGTTTCGACCAGTGACCATCCCCAAATTTGGGTCAAACTTTGAGGGATCAAAAATATATTTTTTCTATAATTAAATAACACGTGACACACCGTTTCTTATTTTTAATGTCGTCCAAAAATAGGAACTAAAAACAATGATTTTGAAAATACAAGAACCAAACAGTGATCAAGTTTCGACCAAGGACCATCTCCAGATTTGGGTCAAACTTAAGGGACAAAAAACATTTTTTTTCCAATAACAAAAACGTTTAGGGTGTAGATGTTTAATACAAAATGTTGATGGTTGATTGAAGATAGATGGGTTTTGGCGTGCATGGTACATGGACATGTTGTAAACTCCGAGTCATTTATAGTGTCTATAATCTATTGGGAACAAAGTATAATCTTCAACTATGGTATACGTATTTTCATACCAGTATTATTATTTTAGCGTTTGCATAAATAACACGTTCTTTCGCCTTTAACGCAAAAAAGCTTTAAAGCCCACAAAATGCCCTTTTAAAATATTTCAAATCCTCTGCATCTAGAGGAAACATAAATGGATAACTTTGTGCTAATACTCTGTATTATGAATGCCAAGTTGCAATAAGAGAGAATAAACACGTCATTATAGTTAAACAAACACAAGAAGAAGTATTTAATTGATGGCATAGAAATTAATATATTGGATACAGTCCTTATTTTCCTTATGTATTCGTATATAATACAAAAACCGTGTACGTTAACACAATACGAAAGCAAATGTGTGGCACTATAAATACCCAACCCTAGCTTGAAAGGTGATAACGAAGTAGACATAAGATTTAAGATACTATGGCGTTCATTGAGCGTAATGTGTCGAGTGATGGAAAGCGTGTGATGACGGTGGAGCAGTTTAGACGGTGGTTGACGACGGCATTTGACACAAACGGAGACGGAAGAATCAGCAAAGCCGAACTCCGTCGTGCCGTGCGCCTCACCGGAGGGCTCTTTGCGTCGTGGAGTAGTGGCCAGGTCTTCAGGTCCGCAGACGCCGACCACGACGGTTTCATCGATGAAAATGAGTTCAGAAACCTTGCGCAGTTTGCAGACAAGCATTTCAATGTTATGATCATACGCTAGTTTTTTCCTTCCTTTTTTCCATGTCAATGTGATTTTAGCGAGGCAAAATAAATGATTTTGAATTTTTTGGTGAAAATGAAAATGGCTAACAAATTTTAATTTATGTGCAAATGAAGCGACAAACATAATATACACTATTGTGATTTTTAACACCTCAAAACAATATAACAATATGTTTCTAGTATTGGTGAATATTGGAAATTCACTAAAAGCACCGTCAATAAAGACGAACAATTATTATAGTATTATAGAAATTACACCACTTGTAGGGGACAAACCAATATAATAAATATATAAATTAATTAAGGAATAAAGGAAACATGGACAATACAAATGACCAATGAAAGAAACTTTTAATTTCAATATTAAGAGGAATAGCTAACTTTTAGCAAGGGATTTCAGATCCTAAAACAAAGACACCAATATTTAATGTTTTAATTTAAAGAGAATCATAAACTACTTATTATAATTAGTTTGAATTATAATAATTATTCTTTTAACAACTTTTTATTTTATGAAAATAATGAAATAGTAATTGATATTAATTTCTACCACACTAAGATTGTACATACTTTATACTAGTAGAGCCTAAGATTATTGGACAATCTAAGATAAAAGAATTTTTCTTGTCCGATACACCTTTGATTTTATAAGGTTGAAGGTAATTTAGCCTATTATTGCAAGTGTATCAAAACTTCGAACCAACACGCCAAGTCTTAGGGGTTGGATTACATGAATAGGTAGAAGACACTTTGGTCCATAGAAGGGACAATGATACTAGGTTTGCTGTATTCTAACTTTGGGAATCTGATATACATATCTAGGTTAAAGACACTTCAACCTACAATAACATATTCATTAAGACTCTCAACTAGCACATCTCAACTATGGGGAACTAGTGTATATGTATAGATCGAGAACACCTCGACCCATTGTATGTATATAGGTTGAGGACACCTTAGCATGTGCTAAGAGACCAAAGACACGTATGCCACTACTATGTTATGAATCCACATAACCAAAAGGACACACCACAAAGAGGTTAAGGATAAGTAAACACATTAAGAAACCCTAAAACGTGGTAATCCTACAAAGCCTAAGCCCAATAAACAAGACCTAGCCAAGTATTATAAATAGTCACTGTTCACGAGATAGGTCAATGTTATCATTTATTGCAATCTCATTGTCTTACTACTAGTAACTAATTTGAGCGTTAGATTGTCTTTGCATGCTCTCCCGCCGAGATCACATCAACTTTATCAAAAGAGAACTTTTTGACATCCATAATGAAAAAAATTGGTTAACTGAAGAGTAGGAAGAAGAATAGACACTAAAGCTACCTAATATGTCTTGGCCTAAATAGAAAACTAGTGTACCTATGGGTATTTTTCGATTCTATAAGAACATACTTAAAATTTATATTAAATAAATATATTTGAATAGAAATTATATCAATATAAATGAATATAAACAATATTTTAAATTTGTAAAAAAATAATTCAAATTGTGATATAAGATTAATTCTATTGATAACTAAAAAATATTGAAATAACAAAATGAAAATGAAAGATAATAGATAAAAAGAAAGAAGTATACGAGAAATAAATTTTATTTGAGACAATTTAAAGATTATTATCTTTTATTAATTACAAATATACGTGTTAAAATAGAGACGTTCAATTTAAATATAGGTTAATTTTAGTTTGTGTATGATTCTAACATGTCCATCATGTTGAGACATATATATCTTAACAAATTCCGTTAAGATAAATTTTGAATGATTGTAATATTATTTTAAGAAGTGAATTTTAAATTTAATTTAATTTTATAAAATCAAAATCAACTTTTGGAATGTAAGTTAAATATATTTTATTTTTAATTGATGTCATTCCAAAAGAAAAAGAAGAAGAAAAGAACTATGATATTGAAAAGATCTATATTAGGTATTATACCATGAACTATAAATTGAAATGTTATATAATAATTGGAATGCTCTTCATTTCTCACCGCATGGCTGTTGGAGAGGATCATACACGGCATACAAACTAGGATCTACACGAATAATATCATGTTTATATATACTTTTTATATATACCCAACTTGCAAAGAGAATAAATTAACAGATCACCCTTTATGCCTATAAATATGCCAATTAATAAAAGAGAGAAAGACCTAAAAAGCAATGTACAGTACAGCAACCAGATTCCTTAATTGATATAAGAATTAATCCAAATATATATATATATATATATATATATATATATATATATATATATATATATATATAATTATATTAATAT
>Ga0214544_1009878_pt1 | contig 14548 bp, 6 predicted proteins | sample CNSS3metaG_FD_160074 | JGI IMG/M metagenome (GOLD analysis project Ga0214544, IMG submission 160074) | Root nodule microbial communities from cowpea collected in UCLA plant growth center, Los Angeles, California, USA - CNSS3 | ecosystem: Host-associated > Plants > Roots > Nodule | place: USA...
TAAAAATATAGATAAAAAAAAATAATATATATATATATATATATATATATATATATATATATATATATATATATATATATATATATATATATATATATATATATATATATAACCACAAATTAAGTATACATACACACTCATCAGAGAAACTCTATCATCCGATTTCACAAAGCATGGCCACCACCATGTTTATCCACGTTTTACATCTTCAGATGATGACTCTAAGATATCCTTTGCTGTCACAAGCCACAACTCGTGGTTCCACCATCTACAAGCCACAACTTGTAGAAACACGTGCGAGGATTATCTTGTTACGAACCACAATTTGTACTCTCGAACACAAGATATAGACACAAGATGTGCCTATATATAGAGGTACCAAAAATTGATGTAGACACTTTTTTAATCATATATTGAATTTGATTTCATTAAAGAGAGGATTCTCTTTGTTATTGGCTTAGGCCCAGGTTCTTATCAAAGATTAACATCTTTGTGGTGAATCTCCACTTGACTTATCAATCTTATTAATTCAGGCGTCTCTAATATCCGTTCTTATCAAAGATTAACATCTTTGTGACAAATCTCCACTTGACTTATCAATCTTATTAATTCAAGCGTCTCTAATATCCGTTCTTATCAAAGATTTATATCTTTATGGTGAATCTTCACTTGACTTATCAATCTACTAGATTGTGGCGTATCCATCTCTATCTTATTTAACGTTCTTCTTTGATTATTTTTATTATACTTCTTGAGGATTCAAATTTAAAAACAATGGTACTATTTCCTGAATAGGATCGTATCAGAAAGAGATATATTTTTACAACAAATTTTATCCTAGAGTCTGTCCTATGTCAATTGCTCCAACTTTTTGCTAAAGAGATCTTTTGTCGTGTTTTCTCCTTTAGACAGTATATCTCTTTATCAAGCAGAGGTAATATACATCCCCGACAATCACACAATAAGCACATATTTGCCATGTAATATGAGGTTAGTTTATTTCTATATGTTTTTATTCTCTCAAAACTTTTACATTTCAATAAACATAAACCATGACTACATAGTATCGTATTGTCTATTAGATAAAACATTTAGGTCTCACAAGATTCATTATTTGTTTAACTCAGTGTCTATTTGAAGCTTGATCATGTTTTACTCTTAATTATTTCTAGCACTTAATCAAAATCAGAGAGTTTTTAATCAAATAATTTGGATCAAAACTTGGATTGTAAAATGATAAACTTAAGATATTTAAGATTTTCGGTATTTTTTATAAGATCGTAAGTCATTATTGCCTTAAGATTAGTTTTTGTGGAACTTTCTCATTACATGTCTAATGAAAAGTGTCATAATTAAGTTTTAGATTAGGTAAATATTGTTTTTTTTTATTATTATTATTATTATTATTATTATTATTATTATTATTATTATTATTATTATTATTATTATTATTATTATTATTATTATATATATATATATATATATATATTTGATTTTCTCATAATTTGTGAGTTGTGGTTTACAAAATTTATGTTATGTGTTTTTCTATAAAATAATTATTATGATTGTATAAATACATATAATCACAAGTGGAGTATCACAGAACGTGGTCCCCAAATTTTTAAATTATGTGTATATGTAATAGGAATTTATAGAAATGAAATGAAATGAATTTTTAATTTTTTTATAAAATAAATAATTTAATGTTAATAAATAGTAAAATATAAAATAAAATATATCAATAAAAAAATTATTAAGATATTTTTTTTTAATTTCTTTCAATGTCTCTTAAGTTAGTCTATATTTCAATTATTATATGATATTTTCTGTTTATGAAAAAAATAAGTTAAAAAAATTCATTCTTTTTTTACTTGTTTTATTTTATTTTTGAAGATAAATTATATTTTTCTTATTATTATTATTATTATTATATATATATATATATATATATATATATATATATATATATATAAAGAGCTTTTGTATAATAATTCTTTTCTAAAAACATAAAAGAAAAATTAACTGAAATGTTTTTTTTTCAGGTTTTTAATTATAGTTTAATTATCCTATATTTTTTTTAGTAATTACGCTTTTTTTTTAAGATTTAAATAGTTAGATGAGAAACTTCATATAATTTTTTGGAACATGATTCAAAAGAAATAATTCTCAACAATAAATTATCTTCTAAGAATTTATTTAAAATAAGTCTATATCAAATACAATTTCAAATTTGTACTTTTTTTAAGAAAAAATATTAAAGGATTTTTCTAAAAATAAAAACTATGAAAACAAGGTTTATAAAATAAAATAAAATATCAATTTCTTATACAATATAATTATTTACATTAAAAGTAAATAAATAAAAATTTTATTTTTAATTTCATTATAAATTTAAAAATTTTAAAGTAAAAGAAATCCTTTAAATATATATTATGTGTTTTTTTATTAATATAAATAATGAAATATATAAATTTTGAATATATTATTTTAATTTTTTAAATTATTGTTTAAAATTTGTGACTAAATATAATATTATAAGTCGAAAAGAACATTTTTTTAATCCAAGAGATTAAAAGTGTTTCTACTTCAGAAGAGCAATATTAAGAAAATCAGTATACTTTGTAAATAATATTATATTTGATATTGCATACTTTATTCTGAAAAACGTATATTGGATTATACATTACATCTAGTCGTATACTATTGTGTCCTAACTCTTACTGACTTATTTATAGTATCTAAAGAAAATTCGTTCCTCGTTTAGAACAAGGAATAAAGTTATACTTCAATAGATTGTGGGTAGGCACAATGCATTATTCATTACAGCAATGCCATATTCTTAAAGAATTATCAAACTTTTTTTTCTTACAACCAATTAAGATTTTTCAAAATTTTAAATCCAACTAAATAGATGTATACTACGTAATTATTAATCATTTGCCTTATGAAAGAGTTACGTCAGACGATTTAATTTTTTTTATTAAGCAGTTTTATAGTTTATATGTATCAAACTCCATAAGATTTTTTTTAATACGGAATCCTAATTTTTTTATATTCATTTTTTATTTGGATTTAATAAATTTTTTATTCTTAAAAAATGAATACATATTAAGAAATTTACAAAAACTTCAACCTTACATAGTTGCATTTTCTTGATATTTAGATATATATCTTATAATACATTACACCAAAATCTTGTATTAGTGATCAATTTTAGTAACAAAAATTAATTAGTCATTATAGTGACTAATTTAGATATCAATTTATAAACTAAAAGTTATTAATAACTAAAATAATTTCTAGATTAGTCTCTAAATTTGTATTTGAATAGATTGCTAATGGAACAAATTTAGAAACCAATTATTTTGGTAACTAAAACATTGGTAATGTAATGTTAATAATCAATTTAGAGACCAATTCAATATAGTGACCAATTTAAAAACCAAGTTAACAATAATTTTTAGTCTATAAATTAGTATCTAAATTTGTCATTATAATAACTAATTATTTTTATATCTTTAAAATTGGTTACTAAGATATTTTCTTATAATAAATAATGTACTTGCATCCGAAATATTATAAAAAAAGCATTAGCTTTTAATAACTTTATAATAGTTTTGTGCTAAAGCATGATTAATTGAAAGAGAAAAAGTTTAAGTAGTATTTTGATCCTAATATTTGCAAATTTTATTTAATGTGATTTTCTAATTTTTATTGTTATCAATTCAATATCTATTTTATTTAAAATGACTTTTTGTGATTTGTTTGTGTTAGCACCATTTAAAACATGACTATGGTATTCTTAATTCAATCTCTATTTTTTTTTCTTTCACCTTCTTTCACCATCCGCCACCTTTCATCCACCCATTTCTCATTCGTCCCTTCCTTCTCCACCGTCTACGCTTACCACCTTTCACCACTTTTTTTCCTTCTCTTCTCCATATTCGCAATTATCATTAACAAAATAACCACTTTTACGAAACATAACAACACCTTTTCCAAATCATCCAAAGATTCCAAATCCTAACTCATGATTTTTTATGGCGATCTTGTTGGGTGAAATTCTCCGATCCATGGAGTCGTGGCTCATTGATGAAGAAGTTGTAGCAAGAGGCCTACATCAACCCTAATAAGTACAAAGAAAAAATAAACTAAATTGAGGATAAAAAAGTAAAAAAAAAAAATCATATTAAATAAACTCTACAAATATTGAATAAAATTACTAATTAACTCAAAAGAAACATATTATAAATAATGTTTTATTTTATTTCTAGTAGACTTTTAAATGTTTAAATAATTTTAATTACTGAGATCTTTTCAAATCACTACAAGAAATTGTGCATTTATATTCCAATAATTACACACAAGTGTTCCTTTTATTTTAAAATATTACATTCACACTTTAATATTACACACTCATAAGCTTTTAAAAATGTTATACCTACATCTGCCAATAAAATAAGAAAGACTATTAATGATGACAAAAATGAAAATATAAATGTAGTTATTAGAAATTTAATAGTATAGGTTAAATTTTGTATATAATGGGAAAGTTGAGTAATATAAGAAAAGAATGTCAAATTAAGAAAGTTCAATGATATATAAAGGGTTAAGTATACTTTTAGTTTTGAACTTTGATGTGAAATTGAAATTCATCCCTATCTCAACCTTTGATACATTTTGGTCCTCAAACTTCAAAAATAAATAAATGTATAGTCTTTTTAACTCAATTACATTATTTTACGTGTTAAATACATTTCATGTTAACATTTGAGTTGTTTACATCATTTGACACGTTCTCGCTTCAATATATGTTGAAAAACGTGTTTGATACATAAAAAAAAAGTTAATATAGGGTTAAAAAAATATATTCATTCATTGTTTAAGTTTAGGAACAAAAATATATCAAAGTTTCAAATATGATGAAATATAATTGTGTCAAAGTTCATTTACTAAAAACATACACTTAACCCATATATAAAAAACATAGCTTCAAAATGGTACTAAATCACCACTAGTTTGAAAATGTTTCTATGAATCTCCTTAAAATTTACTCTATATTGTATTAAACATATTACCAAAATAAAATAAAAATTATGAACAGAAATAACACTTATAGAAATGAGAAAGTAAGAAGAAAGAGTGTTATCTTTTGACAATGGATAAGTTGGAATGATTCTTTGTTTGGATTAGGTAGAGTGCACGTGGAAAACTACATTAGTGGGAAGCTAAGTCAAGATATCATATGGCAGATGAGACCAACCAAATTCCCTAAAGTTTTCATATTGGAATGGTGGTCTTGACCAGTTTGGAGCACATAATTTTCAGTCAAACTTTCTAACAAACTCACTCTCATTATATCCAATCAATTCTCTTCAACATGGAAAGGAAGGAAGATAAGTGAAGCAATCAGGTATTCACTCACTCACCCCTTTAATTCATATCCCAAATTTTAATTAAGTGTCATTTTCGTTTTTATTATTTGTGTTCATTCATACATTGATAAGGATGAAAAGTTTTAGTTCTGATTAAGTCTAATACAGAAGATCATTAATTCATATATAGCCTAGAAGACTCAAATTTATAAAGATTTGTGGAGTTTTAGGAGAGTTAAAGATTCTTATTGTAATTTAAAAAAAAAATGTGTTTTTTGATAAATTTCAATGACTGTTGTTAAGTTAAAAAATATAGTAAAATCAATCATTTCAATTGCATTTATTTTTCTTCTTTTTTAATGAAACTATTCTCTTTTAAATTTAATTTCATTTGATTTTTGACAGGAGTTCTAATACTAATAAGAGTTCTGATACTAATAATATAGTATTGTAAGGATTAATCCCCGTATATATGAAGTATTGTTCGTTTTAATGTTTGTCACGATTTTGTCTTCAAAATAAATATCGGTAAACGATTTAAAATTATTAACCATGATATGAATAAAAGTAATTTTCTTCCATTTTTTAAAGTGTATTAAAAGAACAAAATCTGATAAAAATTTCACACCCAAAACATATAATATTTCAAAAGTTATCTTTTTATCCAGATTTTGGATTATATTACATTTTTTGTATAATAAATGCAACTCCGTGTTCTTAAAATGAGATCAATTGTGCGTAAAAAAAGAAACGGGTCAAGTAATTAAATTATTATAAATGTATATTTTGCATTCAATATTTCAATTGAGTTACTGAAATATTAGAATCGTGTAAGTTTAGTTTATCTTTAGTTAAAATTTATTGAAGTAACTTCGATTTTTCTGAGAAAAATTCAAACAGTTAAAATTAGGTTGTGATATTGTTAAAATCTGGAAACTAAAACGATCCGAAATCTAAAATCTTAAAAGTAGAAACTTCAAGAACTCAAGCATGGTCATTAATTAAACATACTTTTTAAAAAATATATATAAAAATAGTAATTGATTCATGTCTTTGTGTGCATTGAATGACTTGTCTTTTGTTCTTGTCGTTAATGAATTGGATTGCAACTTTAGAAGCCAACGTGGAGACTCACGAAAGCGACTAACATCTCATAAGCATTTCAAACAAATTTCATTCTCATGTTATGTTATTCTCCACAAACTTTATACTTTACAATGGTCCTACATCCTCACATATCATCACTCCAATTCTCGACTTATGCTTTAGTAATTCAACTATGACTTGGAATATTTCATATTGAAAAGAAAGGTCTAAAAATGATTTGTATGAAAACATTTCATAAACTTATTCTAGTAAGGTTTTAGGTTAATTAAAGATTGTGATATATGGATGATTTATGAAATATAACAATGTTTTCCTTTTATTTTGAATTTTTTTCTACAATATTTTTTTTGTTATTTGTTTTAGTACGTAAGATATTTATTTCCTTGTAATATGTAAATGGTTTGCTTTTAACACTACAATTTTAGGGGTTTATTAATTGGAGTTATAATAAGCTCTAGAAAAAAAATATATATCAGAATTGTTTTATTTATTTTTCCTCTATTTTATAATTTTTAAAATGTTTAAAGACAATCCCCGTAAAGTTGGTTATAATATCTCTCTAATATTTTCTTAAATATTAGTTACGCTAAAAACTTTAAAGAGACTAAACAAAATAACTAAATAACTACTAGTTAGCTAAAAGAGAAAGCATGAAGAACTTATGAACTTCAATGTAAAACCAAAAATGGATTTTCACTCTTCGGTGAAATGGTAAATATACATAATAATTTAGACAATTACTATAGTATATAATCTATGAAATTTTATAAATTAGAAAAAGATTAATCACTTCTTCTTTTGCACATTTAAAGCAGCAAGAGGAACTTAAAAACTCAAAAGTGAGGTAAAGAACAAGAATATAGATTACGGAAGTTAAAAAAGTAGAATTCAATTCGTAAAGATATATGCTAACAAAAACTCTAGCAGCTTCTTGATTAATATTTCTAACTAGTTGATGAATATTAAAATTTTGGATCCAAGAATATTCACCTAGATGCTTTAACTTTCGTTTGAATAATAAAGCAAAGTTGCAATCTTTTTTCTTTTGTCTTCAACTTCATTTTTTGTCTTTGTGTACAAGGTTTGTTGGAGTAATATATTGAACAAGAAAAACGAAAAAGGGTTCTGTATTCACCAATATATGTATGAAAATGAAAGAATATATATATATATATATATATATATATATATATATATATATATATATATATATATATATATATATATATATATATTCAGTCTCATGACTTAAAAGAAAAGGGGTTCTTTTATTTACAATATTATCCAATTTTTGCTTTACAAAAAATAGCTAATAAAGTTTTAGAAGGAGCCATTGCATGAAAACTAGACAAATTATTTTCTCACATCATATCCCATCGTGTTAAATAACTTTGGATAAGAAAAATAGATTATAAAAAACACATGTAATAAGTTATGTGATGAAAAGAAAAAAAGAAAAAGAAAAAAGAATGTAGATGTTTTATAACTTCTGTCAACGCTTGAATTCTTTGAAAAGTGGAAGATACCCTTAAAAGAAGGGTTCAATTAATTGTGCCTTTTTATGTGGCTTAACATTCTAAAGTTAATAAATTTGTATTCTTTTAATTGTATATTAATCAACTTATTCATTGTTATATATTATTATACCGTAGTTTATATATAAATATATCAACCAAACGAGATTCTCTTTATATTCGTATATTTTTTTGAATGAAAATAATCTTAACTGAGTTCCATCACTTTATTTATATTATCCTGAGTTAATAATCAATACAAACCATCAATTTTAATACCAGATAATATGAAGAATAGAAAGATCTTCAACCATTAACGATGGATCATTCGTCGACAATATAAAAATATATAACGTCACTTTCAAAGAAAAAAAATGCATTTATAAATTGAAAAGAATAACATTTATAAACTATCATTAGTCTTAAGAGATGTGATATTTTTAAATATATTTTAAAGTTATTAATGTAATTAATTAATATTAATTGATTGTTGTTGAATTAAGAAGTGGGAGAGTGTTTATGAAATATTATTGCCCTCAATTTTTAATACATCTAGTAGAACTTATACACATACTGGAACATATTTTGAAATAAATCTCACTAATTGTTGAAGCAACAACGCTAGACAATTTTTTATGAAAAATATCAAAATAATATAAAAAAGTCTACATAAAATATAATATCAATGGATTAAATATGATTTTAGTTTTTAAAACTAGATGCAAAATTAAAATCATTTATATCCCAAACTTTGACATTTTAGTCAAAAATTTAAAAAATAAAAGAATACAGTTCTTTAAATCTAACGATTTCAACTTTTTTTTATCTGTTAAATGGTATTTTGAAATAACATTTAAAATGAAACGTGTTAAATAATATAAATATTTTAAACATCTTTAACAAAAAAAAAAATCACGGGGAAATTTTTATGTAAGTTTAGAAATAAAGATGTATTTAATCTGTCAGATGAATTGAACATGTAATTATACTTTTTAGGTGTGAATGAAGGGAATGGTCCTTTTACAAATCAAACCCCAAGCATTATTTTCTGATCTCATCGCTATAGCCCAATACGAAGCAAACGTGTGCGTTCTAAAATACCGAAAATAGTATGAAAATGGCTTTAGTTAGAATGAAAGCATCTTTGAAGAATAATTATTGGTTCAGTCAAAGACTTGTGAATTGATAACTATGAACATTTTTTTAGAAAAAAAAAAAGGACATCATAAAATGATTACATATTTTCAAAGTGTTATATTTCTTTTTTTATGATTATTATAAGAAAAATTAAAAAGACATTATTCCTACTTTATTCACTTTATGTTTTCTTTTGACATCGCCACTCAATAAACCAATTACAATAATAATATAATTAAAACAAAAAACATAGATGCAACATGCTAAGTATTCTAATTAAAATTGGAATTGTACGTGGATACCATATCTAAGAAAGAATTTTATTAAAGGTAATCATATATTACCAAGATAAAACTCTAAATTTAATTATTAAAACAAAAAGCATAGATGCAACATACTAAGTATTATAATTAAAATTAGAATTGTACGTGGATACCATATGTAAGAAAGAATTTTATTAAAGGTAATAATATATTACCGAGATAAAACTCTAAATTTAATTAGATAATGATAAAAATATTACCTCAAATGCTATATTATAAATCTAGCTATGTCTTGTCTTTACCACAACAAGACATACATGTCTCCATTTATACTAATTCCATTTATTTATCTCAACACACTTCTCTTTCTCTAGTTATAATTGTTTTTATCATACAAGATATATTTACCTTCGTTCCAACTAGTCATCAAAATAAACTATTATTTGATATCACTATTTTTTTATTGAAACAGTTAAAATATTCATCACCAATAAAATTAAGTTGTCATATAAGAGATCACCTATTACAAAAATTTTGGTCCAAAAGAAAAAAACTAAATTAAATTAACTTATTTTTTTCTCAAGATAAGCTAAACCCTAACCCCGTGTGAATAAGGTACCACCAACCCGGCAAGTACATTCGGTATGTGTTCAATTTAAGGGAGAAAAAAAGGACATAAAAGTGAGTTTCATTTCACATGTGAGAAACAATGTCACCCACCATGGAGATGAACCTGGACAAGTTAAACAAGTTAGGAACACGTTCACACAATTTGGGTTATTGCAATTGGAAGAAGCATGCATGCATCCAACACAAATTTGGTCTGTCGCGTCTGAGGTTTTAATGAAACAAACAAATAGTACGTAATAATTCACGTTGTTCATCAAAGCTCAAGATTCATCAAACTAAACAAGATAGATATAAAAGACAATGCATCCTGAGTTTAGACCAGGTTCTTCGTAAATATTTTAAAAAAAATAACTTTTATTATAAACTAATAATTTCAGAGTATATACATAAGTTTAAAATATAAATTTAGAAAAATTGTAATAAATTTTTCACAAATAAATTTTTTTAAATTATTTTCTTTTTCTTCATAAAATTATTTATAAAGAAACTCAACCAACCATATGCCTTTAATGTTCAAAGGAGAAACTAGCTCATGCATTGAATTTGACTACGTTACTTATTTATTGATTGAATAAGTTAGCTTAAGCTTTTTAATATATTATTTTATTTGCACAAACGTAGCGAGCTGGTTTTTGTTTTACTTGTCGCTTGTTATAATAATGAAATTAGGTTATAATTTATTTATTGAATATTTTAGGCTAAAAGGTTAATAGAGAAATTGATAAAAAAAAATCATGTAAAACAAAAAAATGAAGTTTAACTAGAGAACACTTGATAAATGACACAACAACAAACATATAGAAAAGACAACACCTAGTTAACTAGAGAACAAATTATTGTTATTGCTGTTATCTTGTTCACCCCTTCATAGATAAGGTACATGACCTAAAACCTTGTTTTATTATACGACTCATTCGCACTAGGAAACATACAAACATGCTAGTGTTATTTAATGCTTTTAATGTTTTTTTTATTATTGAAGTGGGAAAACCATTTGGCATTGGTGATTATACTATCTTCTAAAAAATGTAAAATTCATATTATAGTAATTGCTATAGTACTAATGGTACCTAGAACAACTAACTTATATCCAATTGTAGAAAGTTTACATTTGTTAGAATTGAAAATTGAATTTTAGTCATCCAAGTATTTTGTTTTTGGTTAAGTACGTTGGTCTACACAATGGAAAGATTTTTTTTTATATTATTTAGAGGTACGATAAAATATTACTGATAGTTAATTACTAAAAGAGTGTTGTATGCATGAAAAATGAAATAATTTGATCTCAAAGTTAGTCAATGTGATGTGAAATAGGTGCAATTGTGTTATCAAGTTCTTCAATGTAAGTTGTTGTGTTTTTGTTGAGTTAGTGTAGTTAATTTAGATATTTTGTAAGAGTATAAAGTATGTACACTTTTTTACATATATGAAATAATATACATTATTAATATTTTTCATATTTTTTCTATCGTCTTTTCTTTTATTACTCTGTAACATTTGTATCTATAATAAATTGGTATCTAAAGCAAGAAGATATTGGATCAAGATTATAAAAAAATACATTTTTTCATCGTGTAGTTTGAGTTTCATAGCAACCAACATGACAGGTCTCAACGAGCACATTTTTAGAAATTTACCAGTTCTTGATGACAAATATTGGGACAAATGGAATGTTCATATGAATGCAATGTTTGATTTTCAAGATATTCTTGATATTGTCAAGAGTGGTTATGAACCACTTGATGAACCTCTGATTAAAGGTCAAAGATAGGTTTTCAAGGAAAATCAAAAGAAAAAATTGTAAGGCTTGTTATTTCTCCATTAGTGTGTTTATGGTTCTCACTTTGAGAAGATTGCATGGGATATCTTGGCCAAAGCTTGATCCAATGATGACAAGCTAAAGAAAGTGAAACTACAAACTTTGAAATGAAAATTTGAGTAGCTCCAAACGAAAAATAATGAGAAGAAGGAAGGGGTGTGTTGTTGTTAGATATGAAATGGTGATTTAAGCCAAGAAACGGGGGGTTGAATTGACTGTTTAAAACTTTTTCGAATGCTTAAAATTCCTTTTAATTAAATCAAATAGACCACAAAATTTGAATACAAAAACTATAGAACAATACACTTTCAATTGGTCAAAAATAAAAATAACTGACTAATCTGTTCATAATCCTATGAATTAGTTGACTAAAATTTTGGAAAATTATGCAAAATGAGAATTCGCAAATTTCACTCAAACAAAAAAAATTTACACACAAGACTTGTTCCAAACAGTATTTCTAATAGGTATGCACTATCATATTACACATAAACGCATTCAAACACATCAATGAGGGGTTTACTTTGTTTTCTTGAGATTTTAAAGTGAGTGAGATGAAGAGAAGAGAGACACACAAATGTTTTTATACTGGTTCACTCAATCACAAAGCTACATCCAGCTTACCAGGACAACCTGAGCCTGATTTCCACTATAACCAAAAGTTTTACAAATCAAGATTACACTTTTAAACAAAGAAAAACACCAAGATTTTTTACTCACACAAAAATCTAAACTACAACCCTACAAGAATCACCCTCACAGACCTAGAATCATACCAGGTAACCAACCAGAGGCACAAGAACTACAAAACCTGATGATAACTCTCCCTAGCCAACCATATACGAGTTCTTCAAGCTATTCCCAAACCAAAATGCCTCAAAGATCAACCAAGATCTTCAATCTTCACCTTGGAGTTTTGTAATTCAAAGAGAGAGAGAGAGAGGGAGAGTTTTCCAGTGATGAATAACAAGTTTCGTGCTAAAAAAATCATAATTGTGCCTCTGCTCTTGAAAACACAGTTTATAATCTAGTCTTAAGTGAAATTAATCGGTTGAATTTTCTGTACAATCTATTGATTTTACTTGATTTAAGTGAAATCAGTCGATTGAAAAAAGAATTCAACTGATTGAATGCTTTTATATCAGAAACTATATACAACAAGCTTTTTAACTTGTTAAAACCCATTTTAATAGATTAGAAAGGACATACTAAGACTAGCAAGACATATAACCTATGTCATATAGCCTACCAACATGATATAACATGTAACCATTACATTTAACACATCATTTACAGCTTTAGCCCTATAGAAACATGATCTTCAAGTAAATCTTCATCAATCTTAATTAAACACATGTGATTTTCATGCAATTTGCTTTATCAAATCCTTGCATCAAGCTTGCTTATGCCAATAGTTGTGACACCAAAGATACAATAATTTGAACTTTAAAAGTTTAAATTTGCTTAGTTCAAATAAGATGGTGGTTGGATTGTCTAATATTTAGATATCTAAAGCATTGTGTGAAGAATGTGGGTAAACAATGAAGAAAGCCTTTCAATTATGCTACATTCCATATAGCAGTTTGTTCACTAGAGGTAATCTACTCAGACATTTGTGGGCCAATTGAGGTACCTACACTAGGTGGCTGTAAATATTTCATATCTTTTGTTGATGAGTTTACAAGGAAAATTTGGGCATTTATCATTTGTAGCCATAGTGGTTCTATTACATTTGCCATTACTTAACATTCATAATCTAGACATTACATTAACATCTTAATAAAAGTATTGAGTGTAAAGTACATCAAATCAAACATCTGTCAACTTAAGCAACAAATTGCATCCAACTTAAACTCAATATCTCACTCAATTTTCAAACATTCATTTATGATAAAAAAAAACATGAGCCTTGCATAGAAATAAAAATTGTGTGACCAAGTCACCTTCACTTTCATATCTTCTATCCTAAGATTCGATAATAAAAAAAAGCATAAATAGTTTTCCTTATATATAACTCATGTTTGATTTAAACGAATAAGTTCAATAAGGGGAGTGAATTGAACTATCTCAAATTTTCAGAAAAACATAAAATAACATCTTTAATAAACCAGTCAATTTTAGGATTTGGTTGCATTCAATTTTATGCCCAGAACCAAGATTAGAAAAATATCAAGAATCGAATGATAAATAAAGAGTGTTAGAGAGAGCGGGTAAAAAGATGTACATAATTGATTTTATGTTGGTTCACTCTATTGAATAGCTACATCCATTTACTCAAGCACACCAACAAAGCTCACACAAAAAATAAGAGATTTTACAAACACAGAATCAAAACAGTGAAAGTAAACAATCCAAGAAAGCAATCTATAACCTTACAAGATTGGTTTTCACACGGCAACACCTTTTCACTATATTGTATTCGAAATCCCTATCTAGAGACAATCTAAAAACTCAAAACTAAATTAAGAAAATGAAAAATAATATCATCTAGAAAAAGATAAGTAGAACTAAAAAATAAATTAGGTTAAGTTCTATATTTCGCTTCAAACATGGTACTGGTCTCAGAATTTGCATAAACAACTTCAAGGGCAATGTTCAACTTAATTTATACTTTCTCTAAATAATAGAAAAGATTTCAAAAAATTTGGTGTTGATCTCATGTTAAATGTTTTGAGATAAGAGAGTTATATATATATATATATA
>Ga0214544_1009879_pt1 | contig 14548 bp, 6 predicted proteins | sample CNSS3metaG_FD_160074 | JGI IMG/M metagenome (GOLD analysis project Ga0214544, IMG submission 160074) | Root nodule microbial communities from cowpea collected in UCLA plant growth center, Los Angeles, California, USA - CNSS3 | ecosystem: Host-associated > Plants > Roots > Nodule | place: USA...
ATAAAATATATATATATATATATATATATATATATATATATATATATATATATATTTGGAAAGAAAAATAAAATATGTATATTATGATTAATATTTGAAACATCACGGATAGAAATAAAACACAAAAAAATAAGGTTAAAACTGTAAAAGTATCATTTATTGGTGTAAATCTTCGCAGATTAGGAGGGATGAATTTTGTACACTGTTTCACAAATTCACTCCTTCACTTTCTTTTAAATCATTGCAAAGAAACATCAGAAAAATTATTTATCCATCCACCCAAATCAATGGGTTTAATCGACCCCCTCAAACGAACACAGGGTAAGAGTTCATTAAGTTCCTTTCATAAATAAGAAGATTGACATGTATATTGATATAATCATCTCATAAATTAGAAAATTATAACTTATACATTATATTCCCGTACTTTCATGATAGTTTAGGTAATACATATTTTTAATTTTTTCTTTAGATGGATTTTGACCATTTATTTCGTCTAAAGATAAAGGACTGTCCATGTATCTTTTATTCTTGAAATAAAATTTTGTGAGAATTTTGGGTTTTTATAAAATGGAACTTTGTTCTATAAGTTATTATCGTCAATAACTTGTTGTAAGTGACGGATCTTTATTATATTTACTTTTGTAAAATATAAATGGTGTGTTATTCTCCAACTTCTTCCTTAATCCATGTTATATATATATATATATATATATATATATATATATATATATATATATATATATATATATATATATATAATAACAAGTGATTAAGTAGTTCTTTTAAATAAATATTGCAAACTTGGATACAAGCTAAATTATATGATTTAGGAGATTGAAAAATAATTGAAATTTAACTTTAGACATTATTTCTAAGAGATACTATTTTTATTTATTTTTATTGATCATTTTCTGTATTTCAACCTTTAGCTGTGTTCGTTTGTGTTGATGGATTTGAAAGAGGGTGTGAGGATGAATTTGTGTGAATTTGAATGAATGGATATGTGTGTTTTTTTAAGTGAATTTAGAAGGTAAAGTGAGTAAATTTGGAGATAAGTTTTATAAAAGTTAGTGAGAGATTTGATTGATGTGATAGATAAAATAAATTGTGAAAATAGATAAAATTTGATATTTACCAAAATACCCTTGACGAAAAAAAAAATAATTTTGTAATTTAATGTGGTAAAAAAATTAAAATTAAATAATATGAATTTAAAAACTATTATTTGATAATTTTTAATAAAAAATTAGTAAAAAGATAAATTATATTAAATTATTTTTTTATAATAATTACTATTATTTGAAATTATTATTATTATTAATTACTATATATTAATTTTATTATTTATTGTTATATTTCATTACAGTATATATATATATATATATATTATGTATTATTAATATTATTTAATTATATATTATTTAATATATTAATATTATATATATATATATATAATTATTATTATACATTTTTTATATATTTATTATTATTACTAGCGAACACACAGGTACTGTCACGCTTGTGTATCCGTATTTTTTAATTTTTATAAGATCAACAATATTTATTTTTAAAACATATATATAATAAATTTTAAAATAGTTGTTAAATAAAGTAACTCTTAAAAAAGGTTTTTAGAATAACGGTTAAAATAAAAAATATTTTAAAAAAACGGTTAAAAATAAACTAATTATAAAATAATTAATTTTTAAAATAATAATTAAGGATAAAATTGAAAAATGAAAAGTTGACACAAAAAGAAGAATCTCATTTATATATTGTTATAGATATAGACACACACACAATACTAGTCACATAAAATGTGTTGCTCCCCTACACTATCACAATTACACACCCACAACAACAGTTACATAACTGGTGTTGCTACTATTACAAACCACCATCATCCACTCACAAACACATTCTCACAAAATTACACTCTCATTCACAAAGTCACATTCTCTCTCATTCACACAATACTCACACACAGGGATATAAGGGGTATAACGGTGAAACCATTCTCCATCCATCCAAATCTTCTCAGTTACAAGCCACAGAGGGATGTGCTTTTCTTAATATATCTTAAATCCGTCTTCACATTTATTCTTCAATCATAACATTGGAATACAATTCAACCACAACATCTATCGCTCCAAATTAGTAGGATTTATAAATCCCCTCATGCGAATAGGCCCTTAGGGATCTTGAAAAATTAGTTTGGAAAACTAATAAAATTGGATAACTTTGAGTAATAAATGTAGATTGATATTTAGGTACCATATTCAAGCATCTAAAATTTAATATCATTATTGCACAAACACGTGTTTACCTTTTAAACACATTTTTACATGTCAATTATGAAGACCAACTTTTATTAGAAGAGTGAAAAAAATAAGATTAAGACATGAAAAACTAAATTAGGAAAATAAATTTTTACGTATATGTGTGAATGTGTGTTAAACATACATTAGTGTAGGTTCTTTTAAGTTTATGCATATTATATTCATTTAAAATCTTAATTATTTTTTAAATTGACTTAAAACGTTGTTTTATAATGTTGTAATCAATTTTTTTTTTAAGTGAGACAGTCACAAATAATCGTTCATACTATAATATATTAGACTGAGTAATAATCAATTACTTGGAGTTTAGTTGAAAGACAAGTTTAATTGATAATTGATTAAATTATTCATATTGATTATGGGTAAAATTAATCTATTAGATTCGTGTTAATTAAATAATTTCATATAAAAGCTTTTATGATAATTTCGGAATTATATCTTTTCATCATTTTGTAATCAAGTTCTCTGAACAATTTTTCATAAACAATAAATGTTTATCTCACCACAAATCTATATAAATTTTTTTTGACTTCGATTGTTGAGTTTTTTATGTTATCTTTTGTTGATTATTAAAATATACTATTTTTATATTTTAAAGATGATTTTAATATATTTTAAAATTTTAAAATTAATAACTATTGGTATATTTTGAAGACACAGCAGATAAACAACATAAAAAAATTAATAAAAATTCTAAACTCATAATTTTTACTTGAACAAAATTAATTAGTGAGATGATTATTACATTACATGTTCTCTTATTACTCTTGTTCTTTTTGGAATATTCATCATATATAAGATGCGAGTGACATCTTTTCATCTTTTGCAATTTGAATCTCTCTTTCATTACACATAGGTTTAGAGTTTTAACGTTGTAGCTTTCTATAAAATCAGATAGATTTTCAAGAAACTTTTTCATATATGAAGTGTGGTTGGAACGTGACTTTCAATACAATGAAACAATCTTATCGACATGTTGATAATTAAAAAAAAATTCTAACCAATATTAAAATTGTTGTGTCTTTTCTTTTTTAATTTTTTAAATTTTTAATTTTTTATATTTTATTGTATGTGATATTTGACATCTTATTGATATCTCAAAATTCACCAATCATTTGTCATCACATTAAAATTATTAAAAATAAAATGAATAAAAGAATACAAAACATAAAACAACTATACCAAATCCTTGATAAAAATTACAATTTATGGAATATAAATAAATTATACCAATTATGAAAAAATTTAAATAAATACATAAAAAAATATTAAACTATTCTTTAATGAAAAACATAAAATTTTTGAGCTGCATTGTTTACAAGAGTGTAATATATTCATTCTTTACATTATTTCTTCAAAAAACAATAATAATATTTATATTTATTGAATTTTTTTTTAAACTCTTCTTATTTTTATTGCTGAGTTCGAAGATTCAAATTCCTATTACCAATAATATATATATATATATATATATATATATATATATATATATATATATATATATATATATATATATATATATAATATTACATGAGAAAAATTGAAGAAAAATTATATTAAGATGCTCTATATATTGCCTGTATAGTTTAGTTTGTTTTTAAATTCTATGCGTCCTTTATCATGAAAAATGACGTGTTTCTTATCATTTTAATTGTTTTCCTGATTAAATTACTTTGATCACAAATCAAGTTTGAAGCTATGATTTTTCTTGTAAATTTAAAACTAATTGGGTATAACAGTTCAGAAGAAATATTTATAGATTTTGTTTTTCTAATCTAATAACTGTCATTCAATAATTTTATTTTATATATTATACTTTTTTGAATGACAGATAATTCATAATGAAATATAGACACTATAAACTGACATATAACATAAGTTGTTCCGTAATCTGTAATTGTTTTCTGGAGCAAGACAACCAAAAATCTGCGAATGCTAATTAAAAATACACTAGAACAATTTAATTATAATTTTTTGTATTTATTTTTGTTTTGTTTACATGGACATTTATATGTTGTTATATTTCATGAATTGCTTTACATATTGGTTTGAAAACACAAATAATAAACGACAGACTTGAAATGTTGTACATTCAAAGTAAAGATTATAAATAAAAAATAAATATATAAACATTTTAAAAAATCAAATTCGATTACACTGTCTCATAACTTTTATGTAGAAAAATGTACCTTAAACTTGAAAAAAAAAAAAAGAGAGTAATATATTAAGTGTCTTTATAGCTATATAGAAATTTTGAAAGACCACGTTAGAGAAAAAGTGGCGAGGTGTATGTAATGTAACCTTCCATGCCTCCCAATAGCTGCATTGCTTTGTTTTACTTTTTCATAAATATTCATATTTTCTTGCAACCATGAAATTGTTATATTTTGTCACATCCTTGCAAGCAACGAGCATGTCGATGTTGAAACTTAACTCTCTACTTGCCACAATTATAATATTATTAAAAAGAATATGTTTCAGGTCAAATATCTATTGAATAGCATTATTTTACAAATTCAAAACATAGTGTATTTATGGGACAAAAACCTCATATGATTTTGCACTTTACTCTATTTACACAGACAACCGACACAACGTCTGCAGTTGTTACTTTCTCGTTTCTTCTCTATTAGAATAGGATAGTCGCAACTCTCATTTTCCAAAATCAACCTTAATTAGAAGTTAACGGTTCTTAAAATAGTTGTAAGAAAAATCTTACACTATACAAAAAAATATCCAAAATTTCTTAATTATTAGAAGCAATAAAGTTGTTGTCTTGTCATTGAATTTAAGTTAGGAGGTTCTAAGATATTTATTTGTGTTATATTATAATTTTTTTAAGAAAATAAAAAATAAATAGGAAATAAAAAAAACTACGATAAAGCGGCTTTTGGTAACGCTCATCGCTGTCAGTGACGCCCTGGTTCACCAAACCAAACCAAACCCACAGATATATCTATCTCTTCCGTACTTCACTCTCTCTACTATATATCTCTCTGCAACACATTTCACATTTCACATTTTCATTTCTCTTCTATTCGCCTCTTACCTCAATGGTACCAGGTCCACTGCTACTCCAAACAACAACATCATCACCAACGCAGAGTCCACACGATGGAGGGCCAAGATCTCTCCCCATCCCACGTCGACACATCTCGACCGTCCCTCGGCTTCCCCTTAGGCACTGCCCTCCTCTTGATCATAATCTTCAGCCTCAGCGGCATCTTCTCCTGCTGCTACCACTGGGACAAGTTACGCTCTTTTCGCCAATCTCACTCTCATCCACACGCTACACCCTCCCTCACCCAATCCCAACCCTCCATGGTAACTTTTTCATCTTCATTCATACTTACAATTTCATTTCAACCCAGCCTTAAATATATAAATTTAATTTAATTTTAATTTTAATTTCAATTTTAATTTCTTGGTTATGATTGCAGGTGAAGCAAGACAAAGGTCAGAGCTTGCCAGTGTTGATGCCTGGGGATGAACTGCCCAAGTTCATAGCCATGCCTTGCCCGCGTCAACCTTCGCGCCCGGATACCATCGTTGTCACCGTCGAAAACCCGCCGCTCAAACCGCCGCAGCCGGTGGCGCCTTTCTGTTAGTTATTTACCAACAAAGCCGTGCTGTGTGTAAATATGTTTATATATATATGTTGCCACCATTTGTTCTATATACCACCCGGTGAAGATGCAGCATAAAAACAAAAAAACAAAAAACAACGTGGGTACCAGGTCAATTCCCAGATCGTGACCGCTTCATTTGATTCCGTATTTCCGTTGCTCTTGTATGTGGTGATTAGTAAATTTAAGTGACTCAATTGATTTAGCCGGTTTTGTTAATTGAAAAATGCAAACTTTTTCCAATTTCAGCTTTGAAAAGATAAATATTAGTTTAGGGTTTGAGAAAACAAGAAATCATTCAACTTTTTCTTTTTATCTTTTTGTTATTCCACTCAGGCAGTTATGACAAGTAATTGTGGTAGAAGGATAGGTTAGATGTGTGTAAATTTCAACTTTCAATTTATTGAAAATGATAAAAGAGTAGCTGGGAAGAATATGGATTCGATTTGTAAAGAAGTGCGTTTGTACTATAGCCTCATTAATCACCCCAACTAAACCAATGACACCAAAAGAAAACAAAAAATCTGCATTAATATTGGGATGGTTATGATATGAATTAACCTTAACTCACTGGTAGAAACATAAAAAAAAGGAGGAAGCGTGTAAAACAACGATTTGATTTGAGGAAGTGGGGAATGTTGGCCATTGTGAACATGTGAGAGGAAAATGATAGATTGGATAGTCGTAAAACTATGATGTCGGATAGAAAGTATGGGCAGTGGCTTCTATTCATGACCTAATTTTAATTTAATTTCACTCTGGAATTTCTTTTTATCTTTAGACAGAGACAGTATCAGATGTGTACCTTCCGTGATTATGGTTAGTACTTGTCACTTTTTTTCATTTTTGCGTTTTCTATTCTCAGTCAGTAGTGGCCAAGTGGTTCTGTCACTGTGTATCGTCGCAACTTGTCTTTTATACCCCACACTCCATTCTTCATCATCAAATTTTGAAATCTCCCACCCATTATTCATTTTTCAATACAAAATATGTCAAGTCAAACACTGTTGCGTTCTCCTTTAGATGAAACGTTTAAAAAAAAAAGTACCTGAATAAAATATATTAATTTATTTTTGTAATTTTTTTTCCATGGCTGAGTCATTATGATGCTGCGAGTACAAAACTGAACTCGGTCGTTTCTTCTTGGCCTTATTGTGAAAGGTGGTATCATATATATTTGGCGAGTGATGATGATGGAGTGGGTCATGTGCATTCTTTTTATGCACACAAAATATATATATTCTCTTCCCATTATATATTTTATGTTATGATGAAGAGATAAATGCTTTTCAATTACATATTGGAATTCCTTGTAAGAAATTAGGTACAAATCACAGAGCATATACGTTGAAATATTATATATTTATATGTATTGTATACACACTCTCCTTTTCCCATATATTATGTTTTTCTAGCCATCATGTAATAGCACAAAATCCCTTTTCATTATTTTGTTTTCTTCGTGATTTGATTGTATATTGTGTATTCTGCTTCCCATTCGCCATTAAGAAATAAAAAAGAGAGTTAAATATGGCCAATGTATATGGTATTATGTATTTATTTTTGCTTTAAAAAAAACAAAAATTAATTCTTCAAAAACAATTTTGAATATTTTCGTGCTTACAACTCTTACGTTCAAAACTAAAAAATAAAGAGATTTTCTTTATTTATTTGGATAATTATTTTTAATTAATAAATATATTATATTTACAGAAAACAAAATTTATTTTTTAATAATACAAATTTAAAAAGTTTGTATAATATTTTCATGTGTAATAAAATAATATTTTTTTAGTATTGTTATGATATGATTTTATTAACATATAATAATTATAAGGTTTTATTGGTCCCCTTGTTCTTTTTTCTCCTCGAGACCAATATAAAGAAAATAATATCATTATTCCTGCTTCCGTCACTTTGCTTTATCACATAACTAAAACCCTTAATGTTGTAAGCATCTTTTATTTAAAAATCTAATTAAAAAACTATTACTTGATTTTAAATATTGTAGAATGGCTTTTTTGTTATCTCGGTTCCTTTTTGCTGATAATTTTCTTGACATTGATATTTAAGCTAAACAATATTTTACATAGTCAAAATCTATAAAAAATTTGAAAAATTAAAAACCAAAATAATTGACACGTGTGACCTTTTTGTTCAACTTGAATTTGATACTTTACTTCAAAAACTGATTAATTAGTCACCCAACTTTAGTAAAATATAAACCCAGTTCATCTATCAACGTGACAATAAAAATGGTGAAATTTAAGTATAAAAGATTTGGAATCTTATATTTTCAAAAGTTATTAGAGAATTAAATTCATGAAGTTAAGATTATAAAATCAACAAAAAAGTTTGAAAAAACAATACAGAAAAAAATAAACATACATTTTCTAAAAATTATCCATTAAAACCTGCACACGAAAGTAGTAATCCAATATGTTCCTTTATTACTAAACTCCATGTATTAGATCCTTAAAGAGGTTGGTTTAAGAAAAGAGTGGCAATAAAATTAGGTTACGTTGCACTATTAGTTTGTTTATGGATAGCCAAGAACATTAAACAATTTGCACGAATGCGTTTCGTACATCAACTTTACAAATCATATAATTGTTTGTCATTCGGTTGTCTTTTTTATGCTTTATTATTAACCTATCTTTGTTATGTATATGTATTCGATTCGATTCGTATTATATCATTAATTAAACATTATGCTATTGCTGACAAATGAAGCATTGTTGAGAGATATATATCATCAACAACGTACATAATAATGAGACTTAGGTACCTTTTCTAATTTCGCAAAACCCATGAACTGCACGTTGTTATTTAAAATGGAATGGTGTGATAATGAGATAATATAGTTTATGTTAACAAAATATTAATCAAATAAATAATAATTATATTATAATAAGAATGAGACAAATATATAAATATATGGATAACAAAAAATTTATAAAGTCAAACAGTAAATAAAGGCATAAAGCCTTAACATCAACAAAATCATCACAAATATGTTCTTTCACAACAAAAAATATCGTGTTTAGAAATAATAACTCTATTATACTAAAAATTTACTTAGTAATCTTTTATTTATAATATAAACAAAATAATTTTTTATTAGTATACACATGAACATTAGTCTCATGATCTATAAACTAATTGTTTGAGTTAAAAACATAATTTAACTCAGTAACTTAAGATTAGAGACATGACCTTTCAACTGAGAAATCATATGCAACATACATAATAATAGTATTAACTTCACGTTTATAACAAGCTAGACTTGAAATTCTAAACAAGCTTTAAAAAATAATGATTTTTTTTTTCTCACCACAAAGACACTTAATCTAAACATAAAAAAAATTCAAACTTATATGTTTTGTACACAATAACACCATGAAGGAAGCAATTTTGAAATCATACAAATAATAAATATGATGTCAAATAAAACAAATCCTTCTAATTTAATGTCATAAACAATATTTGCACATTCATGAATATGATAAAACGAATATTTATTATTTAGTCATTTTATTTTTTTTTATTTTTTTACATTAATGTCAAGATAATTTTTTTTCACACATGCATAGTTTAGATAATATTTTTCCTTAAATGTATAGTTGAGTTCAAGTACTTCCGATAACTTGACCTCATGCCGAGGTACAAAATGTCATTAAATCTTGCTAGGATAAACTTTTTTAACAATGGCTCTGATATCATATTAGAAGTGGAGTTTAAGCCTAAATCAATCTCACAAAACTGTTTTATAAAGTGAGATTTGCATCTCAGTTATGTACTATAAAATTGTGTTATCTCTAATCGATGTGAAACTTCCAACAATAAAAGATGAGTATGACACACAGACCCTTGACTAAGGGGGCCATGGCCCCCAATTTTTTTTTTCTTTTTACATTTATATTATTTAATATATGATTTTAAATACATTTTTTTAAATTGATAATTTTAATATATTTTATATATTTTATACTCTAATAAATTTATATATATATATATATATATATATATATGGAAAAGTTTGTTTTCACATTTATTTTTCAAACATTTTTAAATAAAAATAATTATTTTATTAATATTATCTTTTAAATGGTTATTTGTTTAATTTAATCATATTTTATTTTTTTATTTTTTAAAATTTAATTATTATAAATGAAAATTAATTATAATAAAATTATAAAATTTATTTATATTTAATTTTATAATTACAGTAATTGTAATTTTATTATTTTTTATTATCATAAAAAAAGTAAATACAATGTTTTGATTAGTTTATATAAAAATTTTGGAATTATTCTTTTGGTTTTTATTTTCGTTCAAAAAATATAAAGTTAGTCATCTAATTTTTTTTAGTCTCAATTTGGTCCGACTTTTGAAAAAATGATGCAATTTTGTCCTTTATTCGTAAAATTTCTTGAATCGAACCAAATATTTTTCATCAAAATTGAAGTTGTGAATATGAATGATTTGCTTTGTTGGTATAATTGACATAATCTTAGTCTCAACTTTGATGAAAAATCATTACCCTACTTCAAGAAATTTAACGAATCACATTAATTTTTAAAAATCGGGACCAAATTGAGACTAAAAAATACTAGAAGACCAACTTGACATTTTTAGACGAATAAATGAACAAAAAAATAATTCAACTAAAATTTTGACACCCTCAATATATTGCCTGAAGATTCGCCACTGATATGACAGATATTTTATAAATATTATTAGATAAAACACTTAAAATATGTCCACCAAATATCTTTATTAGAACCATAACATATTAATAGCTCTATATATCACAAAAAAAAAATATAAATATATTTCAATGAACAAAAATTTTAGCAGAAAATGAAAATTTAACTCATATATAGCATCATCTCTAACTTTTGCATTAAAATAAATAATAATGAAAAAGTAAAATAAAAATAAATTTCTCTCTAAGAATGTTAGGAAAATATTAATATAAATAAATAATAATAATAATAATGTTAGGATAACAAAAGATTCATAAGTCAAACAACATAATATAATAATAATAATATAGAACAAAATTAAAAATGAAGTGAAGAGTATAAATAGTTTGGGTTGGAGCACACATAATGCTGTCTTTAGAGAGAAAACACCCTTATTGCATAATGCAAAAAAAAAATTATTTGTGTTTTTATCTTAAAATACAACAATCTGTTAGATCTCTTAGATATCTTAATATTATGAACATCACTCCTTTTTTTGTTTTCAAAGATAATATAGAGAAGAAGACGTCACTCTTTATATTGTGTTTGTTGTTATGTTATGTATTTTTTTCATATACATAGGTGATATTTATAAATAAGAGAGAGACTTAGAAGCAAATTGTAATAAATTTGGTTTTAAAATAAAATAGGTTATAATCAATAAAATAAATGTAAAAAATCGTTTATTTATAAATAATATTTATCTATAAAAATAATTTTGTATAAAACATTAATAGCAACAAGATTTTATTTTAATTATTTATTGTTTAAATTATATTAAATATTTAAAACATTTTAACCCATTGCAAATAAAGATACCGAAAAGTGAATCTTTCACACAACTTAGTGTGAGATTAAATTTAAAAGTGCGTGGTAATCAGTGGTTTGAGTTAAATCAAAATTGAAACAAGGAGGATAATTTCTCATCACAATATCTATTTTTGATTGGTTGCATGATAAGAATTAACATAGAAGTAATTTGTTATTGATGGCAAACAATTTTTCTTTTAAACTTATTATTATTATTATTGTAGGAGAGAAATATACCTGCAACATGTTTCCACAATAAACATTCTTGGGTTCTCTTCTTCTTTGTTGTAAGTTCAAGATGTACTTTGTTATTCAATGATGAAGATGAAAATGTATATTAATAGGATCTTTACAACATTTGAACTACTTATGATTGCAAAGGCATTCGGATTAGAGATGACAACGAGTTAGGTCGGGTACAAATCGTGTTTATCTACAACAAAAAAAAAAATTCGATCTGTTACCCATCCGTTTATCCGTTTAAAAAATACTTAAAGATTTCTTTAAAAGTCGCGGATACTCTTAGATATTCTCATACATACAAATATATAATATATATATATATATATATATATATATATATATTATAAAATTTAAATAAAATTAATATAAATTAAATTTAACCTAATAAAATATAACTAATTCTAATTAAATTTAACTTAATAAAATATAAATTAAATTTTAATTTTTTGCGAGTAACGAATATCCGTGAGTATGAGTAATATGATACTCGCACCTAATCTATTTATAAACGGGTACTAACTATCCGTTGCAGATTCTATCTGTTACAAATTTTATCTGTTGAAAAAAATAAAACTGTATATTGATGGTAAAAATAATCACAAACAAAAAGAAAAGGAAAAGATGTGTCTGAGAAAGGAGTTGTTAGAAGAACCACCACCGTAAAAGAATATAAGATTAGATTTTTTAATCATAATGGTGTAATTTTCTTTCGAAATTATTAGAATGAAGAGAAATTTAAAATTTATAAAAATGGAAAGGAAAGTTGTAATAAAATCATCTTTATAAATTATTACTCTAAACACAAACACATACCATCGTACATTTACATATACATTTTTTAAATATGTAAATTTATATTCATAAAAAATAAAATAAAATAAATGAACAAATGAGAAATTAAATATTAATAAATAAAGAAAAAAATGAAAATAGACAAAACATTTAAAAATAACGATTATTTTTTAAAAATTTCACAAATAATAATATTATAAAGATAAAATTGAAATTATAAAATTTGAATACAAAAGAAGAAATTAAATTTTTTTATATTATAGATAAGATTTTTGGTTTATTTAATGTAATCTCTTAATTTTCTTTTATTACAAAGATTAAATACAGTAACTTTCATTAGATTGAAATTAAGATACCTGGGGCACAGGCAAAGAAGAATAACGAAGGGTAAGACTGTCATTTCAATATACATATGGTGTAGAAAACATGGGGTGCATGAAGCAATCGTCTCACTCCAATTCGAGTATGAATTCAAAATTTGCGCATCTAATTTTTGTTCACTGTAGAAGCGACACCTTCGAGTGTTTGTGAAAATGCCAGACAGAAACTCTTATGTGGACAGTCAATTCCTCACCCCACGAAGGTCACCCAGGTTCCTCCCACAACTAAACCACACCACCACTGTCAACCCCAAATCTGCCACTGTTTCCGTAAAGAAATCCAATGATTCTACAGTCGGGTCGAGAATATCTCCGAAGCTTAACAATGGGGACGTTGGGTTTTCTTCTCTTCGACGATCTCCCAGGTTCAAAAACGAGCCAAGCGATAAGAAAGTGAAAGGCACGAGGGTGAAGGGTGGTGAAGCTGAAACGAAGGAAAATTGTGTAGTTTTGGATGAGGGGTTTGGTCGAGTAAGAAATAGAGAGAGAAAGGAGAAGAGGGTTGAAGTTAAAACGCTCGATAATCATGACGCTTTGGATGAAGGGCGTCGTCGACGAAGGAAGAAGGAGAGAAACAAGGGGAGTAGGGATGGAGTTAACACGCAAGGAAATCTTGTCATTTCAGATGAAGGGACTGGTGGGGGAGAAAAGAAGGGGGTAATAGGGAAGAGGGTTGAAGTTAAAACGACCAGAAATGGTGTCGTTTCGGATGAGGGTGCTGGTGGGGGAAGAAAGAAGGGTGGAAATAGGGAGATCGTTGGAGTTAAAACAGAAGAAAATCGTGTTGTTTGTGATGAGGGTTTTGGTGGAGAAAGAAAGAAGGGGAGAAATGGAGACAAGAGAAAGCGCAATGACGATGAAATAAGGAAAGGATGGACGAAGGAACAAGATTTGGCTCTTCAAAGTGCATATCTTACTGCAAAGCCTAGCCCCCATTTCTGGAAGAACGTTTCCAAACTGGTATGCATCCCTCTCTGTGTGTATGCAGTAGAAAATATTGACTTTTGGTTCGACTTCAACTTGGAACAAAGTTTGTGATTTATGCTGTTGCAATTTAACTGAATTTGAATGTTTGGGATTTGCTTGTGTAACCCTTGACAGCTGACTGTTATGTGGATGGTTTACAGTTTAAAGAGATTTAATATGAGTGTTGATAATGGAAGAATGGATTCAGAAAATGAAGCTGTTTGCTATGGTTTGAAAACTTGGTTGATGATTTTCTTGTTTTGCCTTTGTTTTATTGTCTGCTGAAATGTTAGAAAACAGATATGGTGATTCAAGTGTGCGCTAAAAACTTGCATGCTATTGTCAGCTAAAAATTGCAGTGAATAAGTTATTATGTACTCTTTTACGGCAACACTATAATTCTGAAAGGTGATAGCTGTTTGTGTTTGAATGCAATGGTGTAGAATGGAATGATACTGGGTTTCATCTTGTTGTATCCTATCATTCATGGTACAGTAACTCAAGTAATAGGAATTCCAACGAGTTCCAAAAACACAGAGGGTACAGGAAACTCTGAACAAGAAAGAGTTTCGAGGATCTTTATTAATAGAGAATAAGATAAAGAAGTAAAGTTTTACAACAATAAGCCCGCACACCCCCCC
>Ga0214544_1009881_pt1 | contig 14544 bp, 7 predicted proteins | sample CNSS3metaG_FD_160074 | JGI IMG/M metagenome (GOLD analysis project Ga0214544, IMG submission 160074) | Root nodule microbial communities from cowpea collected in UCLA plant growth center, Los Angeles, California, USA - CNSS3 | ecosystem: Host-associated > Plants > Roots > Nodule | place: USA...
ATAAGCATTCACGCTCACGTAGAGCAGAATGGGTTATGTGGTGAGAGTGGCAGGAGGTCCTTGTCTTGGGACAGTTTGGGCCCGAGACAATAGAGGATTAACCCCGTGTGTGGTTGGGTGATAACCCCCTGCGCCTAGACTCTACAGAGTTTAGAAACCAGCACGGGCACATACTTCCTTTAGAATCCTATATCAAGTGTATGATCCGGATATCGAGTCATAGTAACTGCATTTGATGGTCCTCACATGTTTTGAGTGTTCCTAGTAACATGTTAATAGTTGCGTTGCCATGCCTTGTATATGCTCTATAAATTATTAAAGAATAATTCCACTCTGGCTTACCCCTTTGCTTTGTTTATGTTTCTGTTTTGTTTTCTCTTTGCGATGATCACCTTGTTGGTGGGAGCAGATGGAAAGCACGTTGAAGGTGGACCTGATAGTAACAGTGGTGCGGCGTAGAGAGTCCTGTCATCTCTGGCTCTTGGGGAGCATTTTTCTTTTAGGCATCAATGCCTTTTGTTTTTCATAGCCCTAGAGGCTCCGTTTTGTGAATGCTGAACCCCTGTAGTGCATGTTTTGTTGGAGGCATGTGTAATAGATATGCCTCATTTTCTTTAAGAATTTCTTGGATGACTGTAATGGTAAATCCTTAGGTGTACTGTTTCATCTGATAACTCTTATGTTCCATATTATGCGATGTTTTGCTAAATAGATTGCTCTATTTAAAATGGGTGTCACATAATTTGTTTGCAAAAATTATTTATAATTTTTTATACAATATTATTATTTAAGGAATGCTTACTCAATTGAAATTTTGGTAATAAATTATATTTTAATGAATTTAATAGATTTCTAAAATATTAAAAAAGTAAAGAAAAAAGATTGTTATTCAAATAAGATAAATAAATTAATGAAACATAGAAATATTATAATATATAATTTTTAGCATAAAACTTTTTTTCCCAATACAAAATTCATCTGTAAGAACATTTCCTTTATTTTAATAAATTTTTGTTATAATAATTTTCTCGAGGTAGTTAGTGTGTAGTTTGATTATGTAATAATTTAATTCAACCTGACATGACACATGTGATGAGTGTGGTAAGTTGATTCACAAGACTATATTATAACATTGCACTGGTAACCATGACACTTGTTATTTGATTATAGGATATATATCATTTTTTTTTGCCACTTTTTAAAAAATATTATCTTTCATTCAGAAACCAAGCATGTGTGGAAGTGCATTATATAATTTAAAATTAAGGGTACTAAGAGGTAACATTAACAACATTAGAAGATTTTAGAAGACAAGTGGGCATGATCTTGAGAATTGCATCATGGAACATGCACCTTAACTTAAATGTTAACTTATTTGGTCCGAAAAAGAGGAAATTATAAACATCATTTGCAATATTTACTAGCTAACGTCATTTGCAATATAATCTGCTCATCAGTCCGAATCCGTCTCTCGAAATGGAAGTGGAACGGTCTTCACCGCCCGGTAATGACCCACGTTGTTGAGATGCTCATTCTCCAACCTGTGTTCACACAACATCAACTTCATCAGGTGAGTTTCTTCACCTTTTTTAACAAATGCTAAGGAGCCGTTTTTAATGTAACATTTAAGATTCTTATTACGACTTAGAGTTCTGTCATTGTCACTCCATCCATTCTAGTGATATCATTGTTCCTATTATCAGAGACATTGAATTTTTCTAGGCCTCTACCTAACGGGAATGGGGTTTTAATAGGTCTTGTTTATGGGCAAACATTATACTAGGTTGTGTTACATTCGATGTGACAGGCCTTTTAAAGTCCAGATTGAATGAATTTGATGCAAAAAAAAAAATGATCCTACTTTGTAGACATACCTGTAGAAATTCCAATGCCCTCTTCGAATAACCTCAAGTGCTGCTAACAAAAATTCTAGGAGTCGTGATTGCACACGCCCTACTTTGAAGTGCAAGATAGTCTCCACCCATGTCACTCTCAGCACAAAATTCAAGACCTGATGAAATTCAGCATCGATCGCTTATTGTATAAAAAACTTATGGTAGTGAAATTCAGATGAGGAGGTAAAGAAGGAAAACTTACAATAGACATATAGTATACGCTCTTATTCTTTAAAATTAGTTCATCTCTGAGCCATGGATTTATGGAATTGGGGGTAAGAAATCCCCAGTCCTTGACGAAGTCCCAGTAAAGTTGATACACTGTGGCCACCACTGAAGTGATTAACACTATACCAAACCATAGATGATCATTTTTCCTGCTGTAGGTAACTCTGGCCCCTGCTGCCACCATTGCCGAAACATACTTACCCATGTTAGCCAAATGGTTCACATCACCATCATCGAACCACCTTCTCACGCACTGGTAAGGACATTCAATAACCATGCGTTAGTTTATAAAATAATGGGGAATATGCAGTATAAAAGAAGTTTCTGTTAGCAATAATATAGTATGACTCCAATTCTTGAAGTAGTTTCCTAAGCTTACCTGCAAAGCACGCCAATAATATGGTAAAAATGAGATGATGTAAGTTATTTCCATGTACATTCTTCCAGAATGACAGGCCTCAGGGTGGTATGTTTTGAAAACTCTAGCAAAAATGTGACAACCAGCAATTTCCAAATGCCTTAGCAATGGAATCTGCAAAAATAACACAAAATTTAATGTTACTTAATAAGATAAAAAAAAGGGGCAAAACCAGAATCAGTTGTAGACTAAGATCACCTGGCTAGTTAGTTGATCCGCCATAAAAAAGTCTACAAGCAGAACCTGTGGCAATGACAAATTATAATATTAAATGCTAATTTCAGTTTTCCACATATCTGATCTTACAATGTACCAATTGTTCCAACTGAGGGAAGTTTACCTTATAAAAGGGAGAACATACTATGTTGCGAATAACCCGGATGAAGCAGTAACGTGTGGGACGATAAAATATGTCAAATGGGCAAATGAGCAGTGCTATGAAAAACTGAAAATAGAATTTCTTTGTCAGTATAAATAACTTTTCAAAATTTGAAGCTATGTAAACTAGTTTATCTCATAAACAACAAGGAAAATGAATAGTTATGAGACAAACCAGAAGAAGAATCCCAGGAATGGCATCAATTTGGGTAGGAGAAAAGTCAGCAGCCCTTAGGAGCAGATGTAAGACCATTGCACCAACCACAGTTGTCATTAAGGTAGTGCTCATCAGAAATGCATCTCTGTGCTTTAGTGCTGTGGTCGGAGAGAATTCAAATATGAAATTGTAATTGATTCTTGTATTCTTCCACATGAACAGGTTACATCCATACAAAAACAAGTGCAGGCTCAACAATGCAAACACACTGCACAAAATCACTGTCTCCATTAGTGCACCATTCATATACCTATTCTAGTCTAAAATTCCGCAAATTAAATTTTCAGGGGAGTTTTCAGAAACTCCTTAGTTTAACTACATTGGATTTCATGGTTTAGAATTATAACCTACTTAGGAAAAGTTTTAAACTCATTTGTGTGAGATATGTTAAAGTTGGAAGAATGTGAAGTAACCTGAAAACGGGGTAGACTGTTTCCATATAAGCTGGCTCGTTACCAGGGGAGAATATAGCGCACAAATGAGCCAAAATTGCGTATACAGAAAACAAGGATACAAAACATCCTGTAGACAACCCTGCAGAGACAGTAAAATTTGACCAATCAGTGCTCAAATTGGTGGCCACTAAGCATGGGATATAATAACAGTACATAAAAATATTATTTTGCATTGATCTACTCAGACATTGCATTGCAATTTGAATTCTGAAGTGACACTACCTTCTTCACTGTTCTTAAAATAATTTGGTAGTGTTGTTCAATGCTAAGTGCCATGCCATGCCATGCGAATATAACGAAGAGACAGGGATAGAGAGAAAGAGGCATTACCGACAAGGAAGGTGACCATATGAGAATCTTTATGTTGTTGGGGTCTTAGAAATTTCATTGCCTTTTTCCTATCGTTGTTGGCAAAGTGCTTGGTGAATATGGATTCCACTTCGTCCATTAGTCTAACAACCTTACAAAACCAACGTAGTATAATCATAACCACTTGTTAGAACCCGTTCTCCACATCAATATCAGGGAAGGCCAAAATCAAAAGATTTAAAGTTCAGTAGTGCAGTGCTTTTTCTCTTTCACTAACTTTTGAAATGAAGACATTTGGAAGGTGAAACCAAAATGTACCTTGTCGGAACTAACGAAATGGGACTTCTTCACTTCTTTTAAATAATTTGCAGAAGCTTTCTGACAAGATACCTGCTCCATCAGAATGCAATATCATTTTCATTTGTTTATACATACACATATTAGGAATTCATATTAAGTTAACAGCAGAATAAATCATTATTATTAAGGAAGTAAAATATATAAAAAATTGGTTCAGACAGATATTTTTGTTCCTAAACATTTTCAAACAGATCATTATAAAAAAAGGAGGGTAACACCAAAAGAGAAGTTAAAAGGCACTACATACATTAGAACACATAATTTTTGTTAGATTGCAACCAAAAAAAAGTTGGTAAGTTCATTTGATGTGTGAAACAGCTTTACTAGATAAATTTAAATATATGTAGGAAGCAGTTTTGGACATATGTATAAGATATGACTCCACTGAAAAGAATGGAAAAGAGAAATATAGTGGTACTGTCACTATCTTTAAGTCATATGTACTATAAGTCAAAGTTAGTTGGGATAGGAAATCGACTTCTTCTTCTCCGTCATACACTCATAGTTTAAGATTCTGTTTCTCACCACTTTAATGTAAGATAATTTTAAGTATTAGGCACCATCAATACCACCACAGATTATTAATTTTTAATTCGGAAACTTTCCCTTAGTTTTCGTCCATGTTATTTCAACATTTCCCATTCAATTCCATGCATGTATAGCAAAAATATAACGAAAAATAGTAAAGAGGAGGAGATATCTTTAGCCATACCTTGTCAAATTTCTTTAATATTTTTGTAAATGCTACCATATTCAGTGAACTGCAAAAAAAGAGAGAGTGAGTTGGTCATTCGTGAGAGATATATTAGATTGGATTCCAAAATAAGACTTCTAAATTTCAGTTTTAAGTTTACTAATAAGAAATGATTATCATTAAAGAGATCCCTATTTCTTATTCAATAGTATAATAATTAATTCAGTAAAGAAGTATAATAATTGAATTTATTATTATTTATACATATATAATAATTAATTCATACGAGGCAGGCAGGCATAGATTTACCGTAAAAAAAAAACTCTAACACACATTAGTGTCCTGTTTTTTATAATCTTCATTCAAGATATTATAGTTCTTATTCAACTCAATTCTTCTGTATTTCATAAGTTTAAATTTTAACGAATTTATAATATATAAATTATAATATTTTAAATGATTTATGGATTTACGAAATAAGAAAAGCATAACTTATACACAAGAAGAAAAAAATATATATTTAAAGAGTCTTCCCATTATTCTTCATTTCAAATACCAGAATAATTTATAAAAAATAAATTAAAGAATCAAAGTTGTTATATTAACATTGCATTTATTATATATATATATATATATATATATATATATATATATATATATATATATTTTTTTTAATATCTTTCTTTGCAAATTAAGAAATTTAGTCAGTTATCAACTGATTTTCTTCCAAATTATAAATCATCAGACATTATGGATGCATATACCAATTATAAAGGATTTTGGTATGGTAGACTAAAAAATGTATATCTATTAATCCTATATCATATTAATTATTAGTGTAATGCTTTATATGTTAATGTCTATTCACCATTTTATAACAGTAATTTTTTAGACAATTTTTCTATGGAAAGAAATATATTTAATAATTAACAGTTTCTATCAGTATATCACATTTTTTCATTACACCCTATATTTAATCTGTTCAAGTAGAGAAAACATTATGCCATGTCATTGGCCTAGTTTACAGTATAAAAAGTGTCATTTATTATTAGATAAGTAAAATGTTAAAAGTATCTATCTGTGATCATATAACTTTATTTTAAATGCAATCAAATTAGAATATGATATATTATACTGGTAGTTTATATTTAACCATTTAAGATTTGTTAGACAACCGATGAAGGTTATCTAAAGCCAAACAGTAAAATATATGAAATTTAATTAGAACATATATTAATAAAGCAAACTTTCTTTTACAGTCATTATTCTGTATTGTTATACAATTATTAAAAAAAAAGCAAGCTTTATAGTAATTTCCTTAAATATCTTATTTAAGATCGTTTATAATCGATTCCCACCATTATATCCACAATAGATTAAATTTAAACTCTAATATATGATTTTTTTTTGTACCTATAGTCTCGTTACATTTCATTTTCTGGTATATATAACTTTTTTCCATATACATATATTCCAATTTTCTTTTCGGGAAAATAAAACAGTTTAAGTATTACTTTAATTTTTTTCTATAATGATTATAGTTCCATTATATGAAAAATACTTGTCAAATATTTTCAAACCATTTATTGTGATTAGAGAATATGTGCCCTATTGCTATGTATATTTAGCATTTTTTTTACTGGATATTATGACATTTAGGTGGGGAACCTCTCCACCTCCTTTTGAATCACTTATAAAACGAAGCTTTGCTAATGGAAAAACACTTTTCATAATTTTTTTTATTAATTTTTATCTTGATATAAAGTAATTGATATTTTTATCCCTTCAGCTCACTCATTATGACTTCTAGGAAAACTTTTATTAGTAGAACAAAACTTTTCTATGATTTACTAAACATCTATGTAACTTCTTAAACAATTTGATAAAAATAAGATTTCTTTTTTCGGTTTTCGTGTATTTATATGCTCAAAAAACTAAGTCTCTCTCCCCTCCCTCTTTCATTCGGGAATCTACAAATTACCCCATTAAATTTTAGGGTAAAAACAAACAAATAAGGGATTGAAAAGGAGTTTTCTACTTAAAAGAAGAAAACGAGATGAAAAAAGTAAAGCAAAATTTGATGATAAGAAATTCAATTTGGTTTTGTTGGCCACTATTTGGAAGTGTGTGCAAAAAGCTAGCTGTACAGATCTAACAGAAACATCTTGCCCCCATTCCCATGTAATGCAACCAATGAAAATAAATGCAGATTTTTTTTTTTATAAACTATAAGCCGCTTTATTAAAATATTAAATAGGATTAACTTAATTATATGCAAATAATAAAACCATACTATAAATATTGAGTGAATATATATCTAATCCATAACGTGACACTCAAACCTACCTTCATTTATTCTATCCATCCAAAAACCTTACGTGATGTTATGAACTGCCATGCAACTCAATCCTTCATTTCTATATATTCTTTCCAATTTTGGCCAAGATAATCATAAAATCAATGTTCCCTTTTCATTAAGGTTTTCTCATTATCAATATTCTACTCATAACAACAAGTATACCAACCTTGGAATAAATGCTAAGAAGTTTGATCTTTCTAAGTAAACGTTATAGTTGAAACCTTATATCATGAATAGAAAAGGTGACAATTACACACTTTTACAATTTTATATTAGTTTACTTATTTCCAGCTAAATTATACCCGAGTCTCAAAGCAAAAACTTTTAATATATTAATCAAGACTGAATAAAAGTTAATGAAATTAATGTAAAGAAGAAAATAAAAATGAGAACCTGTAAGTTTTGAGTAGGCCAAGGCCTCTATAAAGCTCCACAAAAGCACTTCTAATCATTTTCTCAGCACATTGGAGCTTTCTCTTGTGAACGAAATCCCCAGTTGGATTGTTCACCAAATCCTCCCACAGCATGCTAGTGATGGCTGTAATGGCCCTGGTTGGGTTGGTGGCTGGAACATCAATTCTCATCGCCATTTTAGGTTTTCCATTCTTCGTCTTCGCCCTCGTCGCAGAATTAACAAAACTCACACCCTTCTTCTCCAATGTTGTCATTACCTCTTCCGTTTGTGAAACTTCTGAAGTTGTTTCATCTGAATCTCCCAAATTTTCTGCACAAACTATACAAATATCTTTTTTGTTACTTTTAATTACAATTTATCATAACAGTGTGTTGTATGATGTCAGCAAGCACTCAAAACTAGGAAATATTTTGAGCAGGATCAACTCCTGTACATGAAGAAGAAAGCTGACCGGAAAAATCAGAATCTCGGGTTGGAGAATATTGAGGGGATGTTCCGGTGCTATACGGCTTCGACGGAGAATTTTTCCGGCGACGGTCACTGATAATTTGCTTGAGGTCAAGCAAAATCTCAAGCTGCTTGTTCAGGGTTTCTCCTCTCTCAAGAAACTCACTCTCTTGTTTCCGGTAAAATTGGTTCACCTTGTTTAGCTCTTCGTCCAGCATCATAAAAAACACGCGCACCTGAGCAAAAAAAAAAAAAAAAAAAAAAAAATCTTCACATGAGACAAAACAACAAAACAGTATATACATAAATCATTTAAAATCGATTTAATAAATTAATTAATGTACCTCATCCTCTTCGGAAAATAACTGCGCAAGCTCGGTCTCGTAGATTTCTTCTTCGCCGCCATTCGTGGTTTTCTTCCTCACCTACATATATACTTATTTAATTATTTTCGGTCTTTTCTATTTTGTGTGCGTGTTAACATTATTTTTTTGTTTGCAGAATAAATTAATTGTTTTTTTTTATATTTTATGTTGCAACGGTAGTGGCACAGATAGATCCGCAAAGGCGAGAATTTGGTGGCTTTCGTGAGAGATTGAGAAACTCCCGAAAAGAAAGCAGAAAAGGAGGGCCACTAAACCCGCTTTATTTAGTACTTAACCCCACACTATGCTCACATTGCTTCATTACTTGTTATATCTCTTTACGCCAACCCCAACTTTTCATAATTTTTGTTTTCTCTTTCTAAGAATCATTCATTGTATTTACTCCTTTCTTATTACCATTCACTTTTCAGAAAATCAATTACCAATTTCATTCATGTCTAACTCATCCACCACATTTTAATTAATAGTTAAAACCAAAGGCCAAAAAACAGGAACTTAACTTCAGGAATGTATTATTTTTGAGTTTTATTTATCTTAGGTTACACCTCTCTCTCTCTCTCTCTCTCTCTTAAAAGAATTTAATTCTTTTAAGTATAGGTTATTGTGGCAAAAATGTCATCTTAACGATAAAAAGTAAGCTTAGAACATTTAATTTAACCATTATAAGTAAAAAATATATAAAAAAATACTTTAATTTTGTCATGATTGTTAACGCGTTTTATCACTTCATTTCTAAAAACTATCGTTTATTATTTATAGTAAGTATTCTCCAACACAGTAATTAATTAGTAGTAGATTTTTAAATGATTCAATTTTATTTTTATATTCTCTATTCCTTTTTAAATATTGTTTTTGAAAAACTAAAAAATGTAATGTTTTTTTTAATTGAATGAAATATTTGTAAAATTTTCTGTTCTACTCTCCTTATTTCTATATCACAATCAATACACACACGCGTGTGTGTATATAAATTAATTAAATCTTACATAAATGGTATAAATGAAAAAAAAATAATATTGTTTTAGACTTGAAAATATGAATAAATATTTTTTTAAGTAACACACTTAGAAATAGGAGAGGAAACATTATGGATGATTTATATAGGAGTTTGTAAATTTCATTGTACCACACACAATAAAAATGACAAATAAGACTTTTAATCGGTAATTACTTCAACTACAAATACACAGTTTGTTATCACAATTTTGGCAACCAAATAAAAATTCTTTTTATTTGTTTTGCTTTTGGCCATTGACATTAATTACCATATGCTATAAAAAATCTGTGAGTTAAAAAGGTATCAAGAGAGGTTGAATTCTCCAAAGCAATTCGTTGTCAGAAAAAAGACGTCGCATTTAGTTTGCTCACTATTCATGCAGTAAAGTCGTGCACTGAATCATCATCATCATCCCTCTCAAATCTGATTAGAAGAAGAAATAGAAACAAAAAAGTGTTTCTAAAAAACTATTTTTTCCTTTTCAAGTTTGTTTGAATCAAAACAATAAACTTATCATACATTCGTAAAAGTAATTTTCTTCTTCAATGAAAGGGTGGAAGGAAAGAGAGAGAAGAAAAATAGAGCGAAGATTTCAGGTGTAACATGTTGCTGTCAGCACAGTTTTTGGGGTACGTGCCAAACAGAAAGTGATCGTTTACTTCATTGCCAGAAATCACCAAAACGAGCCGAATTTTGGCCAGAGAACATTAGCCAAAATCGTGGGAAGCAATAATAAACCGATAAACACAAACATAGGAGGGAAGTGAAAACATGAATGTTGTGGTTATGTTACCTGAATGATGTTGAGGTCGTGGTGGTCGGAATCTGAGAGGCTGTGAGCTAGTTTTTGGAGAACGAAGCGAAAAGAATCGAAAATGGAGAGGCCAAAGTGTGGTTTGACATGGTGGTGGGATTGGTTGGGAAGTTTTGAGAGCTTGATTCTCTTTATCTGCTTCTTGAGCTGCCAGTAGTTGACGAAGGCCTCCTTCCATTCTGGTATGAGTTGAGCTTCGAGCTCCTTTGAGAACTTCACCATTTGTGTGTGGAAGAAGAGAGTGAGGTTGAGGAGAGAAAAAAAAAAAAAGGGGAGATAGGTTATAGGAAGTGGGGTGTCATGATCGAATCTGAAAGAGATTTTATATATGTAGAAGAGAGAGAGGATATTGTCCAAAAGAGAGAGAGAAGCCGTGTGCAAGTAGATGAGAGTGGCCAATTTTAATTATGAGATTAAAATTAATTCATTTATCAAAATATTTTTAATCATAAAGCAACTATTTTTATTTTCATCATTATGTTAATCTCTATTATTTAATTATATCTAAAATTAATACACATAAATACTCATACATGTTTCACAATATATGTGGTGATATATTGGAGGCATGGTTAACTATTTATTTTTCTTCTCAAAAGACCATGAGTATTCAGGTTTAAAAAAGATAAGTTTATACTTTTTTGAACTTATTAGATTCACGTAATTTAGACCATCAATATTAATTATTTACTGTATTAAATTATTTAATAAAAATAGCATTATACTTTTTAACTTCATAAGAAAGTTTTTTTGTCGGGGAAGCATACGCGGAAAACATTCCAAAAAATATGGTTTCATGTGAATATTATTTTTTAAAATATAAATCAAACATCTAAAAGAGTCTATTCTTTATTGATTTTTTTGATGTTGTCTTATGCTAATCATAAAAAATATATTATACTAATATTTTAAATATTTTTTAAAAATATTTTAAAACGTTAAAATTAATGGTAATTAATGTAGTATGAAAACACAGTAAAGAAACAATACACAAAAAATCAACAAAGAATCAAACATTTGAAATTCTTTACTAATTTTTTTAGTATTGTCCTCTGCTAGTCATAAAAAATATATTGTACTAGTAGTTTAAATATCTTTTTAAAATATTTTAAAACGTTAAAATTAATGATAATCAATATATTATGAAAATAAAGTAGAGAAATAACACACACAAAATCAGCAAAGAATCAAACATTTAAAACAAACATTTTCATGTTCTTGAGAAACTAAACACTTTATTGCTACCTACCCCTTTAAGAGAGTTATTATATTTCTTTACCCTTTATTTTTTTTTCCCCTAATATAATAGTTCTAATAAGTAATTCGCATTACCCTTGATTTTTTTTTCCTAGTATAAGTTTTAAATAGTTAGAAAAAATATAAGAGTAAGATGAAAGGTAACTCTGTTGATGTTTGATACATTTTTTTTAAGTCCAATAATCACAAGTCTTAAAAATTATAAAAAAAAGGTTTTCAACCTCAAATTTATTTGATATATTTTAAATAAATAAAAAATATCCATATAAACTTATTACACATTAGCAGAAACTTTTTTATTATAAAAATCAATTTTAATGAAAAAAAATTATTAATCAGTATAATAACTAATTTATGTACCAATTTATAAAATAAAATAAAAATTATTGATTTCTAAAATAGTTATTATTATAAATAGAATATTATAAATGATCTCTAGAATTTAGCTATCAAGGTTTTAGGCTAAAAAAAATTAGTTTATAAATTGATCACTAAATATTAGTTATTAAAGTTTTGACTACCAAATAAATTAGTTTCTAAATTAGTCTCTAATTAATCAGTGACAAATTTAGCAACTAATTATAATTTTGTATTCATAATAGTGATTATTTTAGTAACCAATATTTTTTTAATTTTGTAAATTGATCACTATAATAAGTATCAATTTTTATCACTAAAATTGATTATTATTCAATAGTTTTTTGGTAGTTTAAAAAGTAATGTCATAATTTAGGATAGAATTTAATTATTTATCGTATTAATGATCTTACGAAATTTGATTTTCTGAAAATATGAGTTTTTAGAACATGAACAAAGTAAGATTTTTAATTGAGGTATTAGAGTACTTTTGGAAAAATAAAGACTATGAATTAGAGGCAAAAATTGAATCCGAAATACAGTAACATGCATAAAAAATGGTGTAAGGTATCACATGTTTGATCTGCTGTTGGCATATAATGTTTGACAAGTGTATTGTGTCTTTATCTAACCATGCAATCAAACAAACAATGGGTTACATATAAGTAAATGATGTAGAGGAAAATGTGTGTAATAATGCATACCTTATTAAGTGGATGAAACACAACTTGAAACTAAATTCATTACAGTTGAATCTATATAGAAAATGATGATGAAAATGATTAGTCAATTTTCATAAAGTCCATGAGCTTATAAATGAACATAACAAAATGGATGAATTAATATAGTCTTGCTTTATATACATAATCCGTAACTTAAGTATTAGCTTGGGACGATACACATCACCAATAAAATTTTGGATGGTCTTGTGTTGATAAATCATTTAGGTTTCATTTTATGGTTGATAAGAGTTGTATTTATTTATCATTTTATATAACTAATTATTGTTTATTATTATTTTTAGAATAATAACTTGTCTATGAAAATATTATTCTAGAAAAAATATAGCTGGCTTGATTGGAAAAGAATAATATTTAATAATTAATATAACTGAAACCAGTTAGTTATACAACAAAAAAGTCAAAGTGTTTTCTATCGAAAAGTATGCTTTTATAAACTGTTTACGGAGAAACTAATAATTATCTATAAAATATAAAGTACTTATTTAATTACTAACTTTTTTTCAATTTTATATTTATTAAATATTAAATTATAAAATAATACTGTAATATACATCAGGTGATAAAATATATCTTGGACTGTCAGTGTATCAACAATTATATTATTATTTTGATCATTAGTATACTCATGACTTCAGAGACTGTATATAGTTGTTGGTATTCTCTTGGAATGTACTAAATTGTTTAAATTTAACATCTGCATAAAATATTTATGCAAGTTAATTCGCTAAAATATATAAAATTAATTTTAATTCAAAAACATTACTGTATTCTCGAAATCATTATATATATATATATATATATATATATATATATATATATATATATATATATATATATATTTTGACTGAATGAAAAACCATAAAAACCAGAACATATAATTACACATATACATAAATGCATATAAGTTAACTTTAAATAAGATATCTGGATTCGATTTTTAATTGCATTAATTAAGAGTGCATGTGTGAGTTGACTTTATTATTATAATTACCAATTCTTTTTAATTTTGTGGGTCAAAATTTCTTAAATTGTTCATCATTTCTATTTTATTTATGTCATTTATTATCAAAATAATGTACAATATTGCATATTTTATAAAATTGTTTTACAGATTAATTTGCTTATGAAAAGATATCTTATAAAAATCACATATTTACAAGATTTGGAATTTTAGGATATAATATAATTTTTCACTATTTTAGGATATAATATCATGAGCCCTCTCATGAATTGTTATAAGTAATTGAAAATTTTGTGATATCTTTGTTCATAACTCTATTTGTCAACATTAAAATAGATTCTTGTTATGATATCAATTTCTTTTAGTTAAAAGTTAGGTTTCTACACCAGCTAGAACACAGAAACATTCCGTTGAAGTGATTATTTACGTAGTTTAAGTATATAACAAGAATTGTTAAAAGAAAACAATTTTCTCTAAAAAGATAGGCATAACTCAAACAAATTCTTTTTGCCCTTTAAATATTTTCTTAAATGGAGATAGGTCTATATTGAATTTGTATACTTTCGTTACAAAAGAAAACACAGTGATTAAACTAATTAGAAATGTATTGGGTGGATGTCAAAAAAAATAAGAAAAAATGGTACATAGAGATTCCTACCACTATAAAAAAACAAAATACTAATAAAAACAAACTAAATAGTCAAATATTTATTTTGGCCGGAAGTAAAAGAGGATTTGCATCCGTGACAGTCTTCACATTGCTTTAAATGTCAGGGCAGATTTACTGTGACGTATATACCATTTTCTTTATATATATATATATATATATATATATATATATATATATATATATA
>Ga0214544_1009884_pt1 | contig 14540 bp, 5 predicted proteins | sample CNSS3metaG_FD_160074 | JGI IMG/M metagenome (GOLD analysis project Ga0214544, IMG submission 160074) | Root nodule microbial communities from cowpea collected in UCLA plant growth center, Los Angeles, California, USA - CNSS3 | ecosystem: Host-associated > Plants > Roots > Nodule | place: USA...
ATTTGATATTAAAAATATATATATATATATATATATATATATATATATATATATATATATATATATATATATATATATATATATATATATTGGATTTTAAATTCATTACAAAAACATTTATTCATATACCAAATCTATAAAAGTAATAGTATGTAAAGTCTAATTGATGATAAAATATAAGTGATAACTGTAATGACGGTAATAATAATAATAATAATAATAATAATAATCATAATAATAATAATAATAAAAAATAAAATAAGTAAATAAAAATAGAAAGTAAATCAATTTGGCTCACAAGTTAGTTCATCACAAATTGAATTGGCACAATTTGTCTCACTCTAAAGTGAGTTATACATATTTTAATTGAGTTCAGTACAATAATATTAGAATTGGGCGGACGATTCAATATATTTTAAAAAGTATAAAAAATATATAAATTAATAAACAATTTTATTTGTGAATATATTTATATATATATATATATATATATATATATATATATATATATATATATATATATACTTAAATATGTTTTTCTTCTATAACTTTTAGGAAAAAATTATAATTAGTTATTTTTCTTAACTTTAGTCAAATTTAGTCTTCAAACTTAAAAAATGTATGAATTTAATCTTTTTAACTAAATTTGTTAAGTTTTACATATTTTCGTTTAAATGTTAATTGAAAAACGCATTCAAAGCGTCAAATCAAATTAACAAAATTTGGCTGGCTAAAATGACTAAATTCATGCATATCTAAACATTTAGTATTAGATTGGTTCAAAGTTTCAAAAAAGGACTAATTATAATTCTTAATTATTGTTAAGTGACAAAAAACATATTGAACCCTGTTTTATATTTGAAAGTAGGTCTCACTTATACCTCAACTCAAAATCATTTGATTCACTAGTTATGATGAGTTGACCGAAGTTTGCAATCTATTTTGACAAATAATAACATTGATGATGATAACAATAATAATAGTAATAATATGGATGACATTGAGTAAATATTGATGGTAAGAGTAGTGATTATGGTGAAATTGATATCACACTACAATAAAATCTCTATAGTAATCAGTTTTAGTGACAAAAGTAAATAGTTAATATAAAGACCTTTAAATATCAATTTACAAAACTAAAAATTATTGGATACTAAAATAATCACTATTATGAATAAAAAATTGTAATAGGATTCTAAATTGGTTTATAAAAGTGTTCTTGTATGGAATCAAGTTGTCTCAAGAATCTTCAATCCTTCGTCTCTTTCTCGTTGGGCTCCCCATAAATTGTTAATTAACAATGATCCCGAAGAGTGGGTACTTGTAAGAACTCCAATGCTGAAGTTAGCGGAGGCTTCAATCTTAAGTGTTTATAAAAGAGATATTCAAAGATTATCCTTACCTTGTGCTTGTGTACAGAACCCTCTCTTATATTACCTGGCTCTAGTCCTGACTTTATTGTTCTCAAGACCGTTTTTATTCCTTCATAAATATTCATAAATCTCATGAATGTCCTATTGTAATTATCATCACATTATCTATTGCTCCTTATTATGCCATCAAGGTTCTTGAATTCACTATCAAATTCCTAATTTCATCTGGAATGAGAGCCTGCAACCTAAGCCCAGATGTGTGCATATACACCTAAGTCCATATATGATTTGGACCGAGATGTACCCGTCCTTAGTTGGGGCTAGGATATATTCATTCTTGGAATTGGTCACAAAGTTTTTAGTTTAGTAATGAAAAAAATTACGATTAGAGAAAAATAGTATTGTATTTTAATTATATTTTTTTTTATATATATATATATATATATATATATATATATATAATTAAAAGTGTTTATTAATATTAAGATAAGATCATGTTTATATAAGAAAAAAAACTCTAATAATATTTTTCTTAATCTCATATTAATTATGTAAATGATTTAGTTTTAAAAAATTGATATACAATTTTTGTGCACAAACTAATCAGTAGAATTGCAAAAAATAAAATAAAAAACACATGTGCTTGGAACGGAGGAATGGTGACAAACAAGGAAAAGAAAAAGAGCAAGATTAAAAAAAATTACCAAAATTACTAAGAACTTTTTTCCATAAAAACGTGTCTTTAACTTCTTTTTGTATATTTTTTGGAGTCATAGTAATTAAGTTTTATTTGATTGCATTTTTTTTAATTATAATTGTAATTGAAGGTGTTTTTTTTTTTGTCGGACCACAATTAAACATTTTCAATTAAGGTTTCAATTGGTATTGATTCTCGGTCAAAGCAAGCAAGAATACGCGAGCAAGAAAACAATGTATTAAACTTTGTCAAAAACAAGCAAGGAGAATATCCGGAAAAAAAAAGAAAAATAGAACAAGGAAACCATGTAGAATATAGGTACGAAAATTGAGACAATTTTTTTTAGTTTCAAATTTAGTGACATGATTAAAGAGGAAAATTTGAATTAACAATAGATTTCAAGACAGAATCCAAACGTTTTAGATATTGGTTTTGAGAAGTTCTCCTTTTTATAGAAAAAGAGTATTGCCTCCCTACATCACTACTTTTAAATGAATTTAAATTCTTTATTGTGTTTTATCTTGAATGTTTTAAGAATTTAAGCAATGATTCTTTACATCGTTGACTTAACTCATATATTATCATTTTTTTTTCTTTTCTGTTATTTATTTTGTTTTTCTTGGGAATCATTTCTTAAAGCCCGCAAAATGAATTGGTATCTTCAAAAAGAAGTAGGTTATCGAGTTAACTAACCAATACATATTAATGAAAAAAAAGAAGAGATAAACATCATTTAAAATTACCTTTCTTTATATGACTTACCAAAACTAAAATAAAATTTGGTATGACTTACCAAAAATAAAATAAAATTTGGTATGGGACTCTCCAAAAGATGTAATAATAAAATGAAAATTGTTTCTACCATATTTTATAATCTTATATGGTATAAGCAATGGCGGATTATTATGGTGGCAGGGAGGCCTTGGCCTCCCAAAAATTTTGAATTTTTTTTTACAATATGTATTTTTATTTTTTTATTATAGATATTAGGTATTTTTATTTTATTTTGTTATAAATATTAAATTAAATATTATAAATATAATAAATAATAAAATATAAAATCAAATATAATAAAGAATAAAGATTAAAAAGATTTATCAAGATATTTTATATTATTTGTCCTCATTATAGATTGTGTTTTTCATAAATTGTTCTCACATTTCATTCTCATCTATTTTTGTTTTTGTTTTTGAAAAGAAAAAAATCTATTATTTTTTCTCTTATTTATTCTTTATTCTCTTCCATCCTCGAGGAAGAAAAGAAGAAAGTAATTATTTTGTCTCACTTGATAGTGAAATATTAGTTCAATAATTTATTTAATGAGCCTCTTTTATATGTTTATGCCTTGAGTTTCTTAGAAATTGTTCTCATCTTCCATTCTTACCTATCTTCTTTTGTTTTTGAAGAGAAAAAGATCAATTATTTTTGCTCTCATCTCTCAAATGTTCTCTTCCATCCTAAAAAAGAAGGTACGTAATTCTCTTTTATCTCACTTGATAGTGAAATATTAGTTTAATAATCTATTTAATGAGCCTCTTTTATATTGATTTTTTATTTTATGAACATAGAAGAAAAAATGATTGTATTGTGTGTTTTTTATAATTGAATTTTAAGTGTGGTTTGATTATCATCGAATTTTCTTTTGGTATTTATGTCTCTCAATTTTTTATTAGATTATGATAAATCATTTTTTAGTATTTTTTTTAAATAGGTATATTGATGAAGAATAAAAGAATAGATTCATTAGATTATCGTTATACTAAGTTATATATTCATTTTTATTGTGTTAGTGACAATAATGAAATGTATAAATTTTGGATATATTATTTTGGCTCTCCCGACAATGTTGGTCAAGATCCGCCACTGGATATAAGAGTTTAGGAATCGAGACCAAAGATAATTTAAATACTTCTTCATTCTTTTACCCTTTGAGACGTCTTTTATGGACAAAATTATGACGGAGTATGGGTTTCAAAGCGGACAATACCTCAGATAAGGAGTGATTGAGTCTAACAGATGTATTGAATATGGCTTGTATATGATAAGTCAATACGTTTCTTTTGAAAATAATAGAAGACAAAAAAAATACTATAATTTTGTACAAATTTTTTAAAATCAAGATAAATACATAATTGTTATTATATAAACTAAATTAAAATCATGTGTATTAGACGTTATCAAATTAAAAAAATTATAAACTACGGTCATCGTTGCCATCGTAAGATTGCTACTACTAGTTTATAGATTAAATATTTCATTAATAAACATTAGTAATTCAAATTGAATTACTAGTAAGTGTCAAACACATATAAATCATTCAAATTGAAGTATTGGTACATCACAAAATATAACTATATTGTTAAATAAGTAAAGTACTTTCTCTGGTTATAACATAATTTTATAATTGATGATATTTTTATAAGATAGTTTATAATTTCTACAATGTTTCTTAATTAATAAGTAATGAAAATAGAATTCTAAATGTAATAATAAGTATGAACTTATAGATGGATATGCATAGAAAACAAAAGAGAATCTTGTCACAAAGCTGGTTAGGAAAGTGTTTTTTTCTTGAGCTTGTGGAATTCTCAACATTCTTTTATTTCTTTGTCTTCAGAAATATGTTCTGTTTTGCTTGTAGAATAATTATCTTAAATTGTTATATCCTTTTTTTTTCTTGGTAAGTTATAAGTGTTGTTTTCTCTTTCAATTCTATGCGATATTTTTCTTTGGTGTTTTGATGTGAGAAAGGGTTAGAACACTCCAAATGTTTTTGTACTTATATATTTTTTATTGCTGATAAAAAAAAATAATAAAATGTTTTAAAATAAAATCAAGAAAATAAATAAAATTAATATTTTATTGGTTGCTGAAATAAATTTTTTGGAGACTTAAAATTGTTATTAAGTATTAGTATTATGTAAACCCCCAATGCAAAATAACATGTTATTGAAAATTTGATTCTGTTCTCTTAAAAAATATATTAAAGAGCACATACTACATTATCAGGTTATCATATAACCAAATAATAGTAAATTGTCCAAAAAAATATAATTTAAATAATGGTTGGTTTACGAATACTTGCTATATTGTTATTGATAAAATTGATTGAATTAGAAAGAAAAAAAAACCATTGATAAAAATAATTAATTAATTGATGATACAAAATTTCTAAAGCAATGTGCTGGAAAGATTATTGATGTGATTTGGCTTTGAATGAAGGACAAATTTTAGGTGTAGCTATATCGATGGAATGAATGTACATATGGGTAATAGTTGTAACACTTTATTTGGTCGTTGAAGCTATAACACCTCTTTATAACTTACTTCTACTTTTAATTTTATTGGTGAGGCTCTAAGACCTATTTGAACCACTTGGGGTACACAATTTTATAAATATTCATTACTATGAATAACTTCATTTTGAGCCACATTCGTTGCTGATTTTTTTTTTTTTTTTATCATAAGAGATATAGAAAAATATTTTTATTAGCATAGGCATACACAAAATTGTGTATTAATATCCCAACAGAAGAAAATGAATTGATTTAATATGTATTAAAAAAATAAAAACAATTTATTTCTTAATACTTGAACGAGTGAGATCATCTATGATGCAATACTTCAACTTGGGTCACGTATTTGTGTCCAACATGTATCCGTGTCCAATACTTTAGGATACTTTATTCATACTTATCAATGAAGTATTGAATTTATAAAGTCGTACTACACTATAAGAAATTTTTTTTAATAATGACTAATTTTAGTAACAAAAAATAATTAGTCACTATATAATGACCAATTTAAATACCAATTTAAAAACTAAAAACTATTAGCAACTAAAATAGTTTCAAAAAAATATAATTGGTCTCTAAATTGATAATTAAAATACTTTCTATTAAGAATTTATTTATAAATTGGTCACTAACATTACCTATCAAGATTTTGACTACCAAAATAAGTGATTTCTAAATTGGTCACTAACATTAGCAACCGGGGTTTGGCTACCAAAATAATTGGTTTCTAAATTGGTCTTTAATTAGAAAATTGGTCTCTAACATATTTTTTTGTTACTAAAATTTGTTAGAAATGGGCTTTAAGCCTAACTCAATCCCACAAAACATATCCATCTCATGCATGAGACTAGAAATTAGTGGGTGATCCGTTAGCGGCCTGATACCGGGTGGAAAAGAATGTCCAAGAAAATTCGCTAGGATAGGCTCTAACCAGACTTTGATACCATATTAGGAGTGGACTTTAAGCCTAACTCAACCCACAAAATCGGCTTTGAAGGTGAGGTTTGCACCTCACTTATATATTATGAAATTGCCTTATCTGTAGTTGATGTGAAATTTCCAACAAAATTGGTTATTATTTAAGAATATTCTTTTAATGGTATTTTTATGATAATGACTATTTGTACTCTTTTTAATAGATTATACTATGATGTATTCCATCAACGCCAATTTCTTTTGTTGGAGTTCATTAGAATTTGATGTTGAATTATTTGACAGAAACAAAATAAATACGTTTTGTTGGAGTTCATTAGAATTTGATGTTGAATTATTTGACAGAAACAAAATAAATACGTTGTAAATTTCTATGCATGCAGCACCAGAAGTTTAGAAATGAAGATATCCATCGTATGTATCCGAAATGGGGTTTTGTTTTAGTTGTATCTATCAAATAATTCTGGAGGGTTCATATTAATTAAGATCCACTTCATATATTAATTGATTGATAGTGATGATTATTGACTATAAGGTGTTTGCGAAAAGTGTTGATAGCCAATGAGAAATTGCTACGAGTCATTGTGCAGCACCACATAGCATCACTGCTATGCAATCCCGCTGGTTGGTAAGCTGATCCTGTCTTCCGTCCCAACACATTCTTGCTTTCGGAGTGCACGCTTATCTATTTCTCCTCGATGACGGATGGACATATATATATATATATATATATATATATATATATATATATATATATATATATATAAGAGCTTATAAATGTATTTTTTATTTTGTTAAAATTTTATTATGTATTTAAAAAAAATTATTTTGCTTTTTTAAAAATTTTATATATTTGAATTCATTAGTTGCTACTTTAAAATAAAATTGTGTGTAGTTGAGAATATATAAACAAATATACCACTTAACTTAATTTTACTGACTTAAGATCTTATGTCTCTATCACAAGTCTAGTTAATTTACATACTTTTTAGCTCAGTATTCAACCATATTTAATACAAGATATTTTAAAATTGTTTTAGGAATAATTAAGATTTTTTTAATTTATTTAGATATTTTTTAAGATAAAATTGTAAAAGTTAAACTATTATTAAAGTACGGACTAAAATTATAATCCAGGTGTTGTGTAGTGAAAATTTTGATAATTAATATTAGAGATTATTTAAAATTTAATTTATAAATCAATTATAATTTTTTATTTATAATAGAGATAAATTATTATATATAAAAGAGATTTTTCTTATTGGTGTCCACCTTTATTTTTTAATTTTATCTTTTGAATAATTTTTTAAAATTAAAATAATAATTTTATCAATATTTTTTGCTTTTAAGTGACCACTTATTTAAATTAAACTATTTTCTTTATTTGGTCGATTTTTAATCTTAACCATTTTATTATATTTTATATTCATAAAAATATTAACATATTTGTTTTTCACTAGTTTATAATAAAGATTATTTTAAATACTAATAATTTTTAATTTATAAAATAATAACTAATTATTTTTATAATAAAATTAATTGTTATTTAATAACTTTTTTATAACAAAAATAGTTTTACCGATAACAGAAATTCGATCATATAACATGAAAATTTCGTCACCAACGAAAAATTTGTCAATAATTAGGCTGTGACAACCTTATTAACAAATTGCTGTATATGGGTAATATTCACGAACTTTTGTTTGGTACGAGGAATAATTTTATAAGAATTTTGGCCATATACAGTAAATATTTAAATAAAAAATATCATTAGATAAATTATGAATGTTAACGAATAAAGTAAAAGTTAAAGAAATAAGAGTCTTTGAAATATTTTTTACTATTTAGTATAAAAATTTCGATAGATTTAGTAGTGGAAGAAAATGCTAGATTTTTTTTTGAATTTGTGAATAAAAGTGAAATTTCAGAGAGTCAATTCTGTCGAAATAACAGGTTCGGGTATCATGTAAAATATTTTTGAACTTCTTTTTTAGTGTAATCATTTTCATTTGTATTGTCTTAGACCCAAATGCATCTATAATTCTTTCTTCTCCTATTCCAAATAATTCTAGATTATATGACAATCAACGACAAATCACCGATGACACCGCGAATCCTAGCTATTAGGAGTGCTGTTTTCCATCACTGAAGAAGTATTTCTTTTCGAAATAGAATTATGCTGAAGATCCAACAATTACATTAGAAAAATTTACCTATGCGCAATATAATAGTTATTTCATTATAACAGGGTAAATTTTTTTCACAAAACTATAAAATTGAATAAATTTTAAAAATTTTATGTATATAGGTAAGTTGTGTTTACGTAACACATACTTTAAAGTGAAGTCATACAAGGAATGGACCTGAGTGCTAATAGGGACGGACCTTTGTGTTGACATAGAGGGTCTTGGTCCCCATTTTTTTTTAATTTATATATAATTTAAATTATTTTTTTACAAAATTTAATATATTTTATATATTTGGTATTTTAAAAATTTTTATATGTTTATATAGAAATTTTGACACCCTTAAAATATTTGTTGAAGATTTATCATTGATAAACTCTTTTATTTTATGGTTGCTTCTTTTTCATATCGTTATTCAGATGAACTTAACTTTTTCTTATCAACAACAAATTTTAATTAAATAAAATATTTGGGATGCTTTAACTCATATATAATGTATTAAGAGTTAATATCTAGATCTCAAAATTTACATTACATTACTATCAATCTAAAAGACTTTACAGAATAGCTAAACACATAAAAACAATTTTAATCAAACTTCCTTGATAGCTTGCTACTAGTACAACTATCCTGAGATTTGCATAGAGAGATAACCATGGATTCAATGGTGAAGTTTGTTGTTCTTTAAGAGGCCTGGGCTCCCTAAATTTTTTTTAACTTTTAACTAAAATATAGTAATATATCTTTATTATTTTTAAATACTAGTACGGAAAATATTGGTTTGTTAGAGATAAAATTTCAAATAATTATTGAATTTGAAAAGGATAATAATATTTATCATGAGTATTTTACTTTTCTATCGATTAATAACTTTGTTACCAAGTTTCCAATATTATATTTAAAAGAAAACTAGTTTAAAAATTTAACCTCACTGTTCTATTGTAAATGTTCTTAACCATCCAAATTTAAAAAAAATTATAAATCATATTTGAATTGTGTCAATATTTGTTAAGCATAGAAAGTACATACATTTTACTTCAATAGAAAGATTTTTTTTTTTCTTGTAATAGTTTATCAAAATTAGATTGAAAAATCACTACTAAAAATTCTTATATTATATGCGATTTTTCTTGCAAATTTGTTAAAAAATTTGCAAGAAAATTTTTTTTCCTGTTATTTTTTCTAAAAATCTTAATTGGCAGGTAATTCTTTCGTGTGTAATTATTTTTTACAAAATTTGTTATGAAAAGTATTTTATACAAAATATTTTGTAAAAAAATTAGCAGCAATTTTCTGCAAATTTTGTTTCATAACAAAATTTATAAGTATTTTCTACAAAAAAAAATTCAAAGCAAAATTGACATGAAATATGAGTTTTTTTTAGTAGTGAATAAAATGAAAGATAAATTTCTTATACACAATATAATTATTTACATTATAAAATAAATTGTTGAAAATTTTAGATTTGATTTAATTATTGATAGGCTCAATAATTTGAAAAGGCAAAGAACAATAAATTCAATATATATGATTTTTTTTAGTTATAATTGTATTAAATTACATATTTGTTGAAATTCAAGTGTGAGTTTAAGTTCCAGTAAAAATAATAGTTATCGGGAGTTTTTGGGCAATCTTCTTCTGAAAAACTCAAAGGTTTCTTCACGACACTTTCATGTGAAGGAAAGAGAAGGAGTCCGCAGTAGGAAAACCCTCGATGCAATAAGGGAAAAAAAGTGGTGGGTGAGAATTGTTCATGTATATGAACAGGGTATTATAGGCATTTTAATGTTCCTAAATATAAAAAACATAATTAAAATAAATATTATTAATTTAGTTAAAAATTAAATCATACTAATAATAAATTATATTTTCCATATTGTTTACAGACTTCCTATCTTAACAACAAACATTCCTTGTGTTAACTTAAAGTTGCCTAAAACTAAAATTTGTAAATAAAAACCAATACATAATGATCAATTTCTTATAGTGTTTAATTTTAAAAAATTGAGAGACTAAAATTTGCATTAAAATTTTAATAGATATATTTATAATTATATCAAATGTTATTCATTATAAAGAAGATATCTATTTAATTATGAATTAAAAAAAAAAAAAAAAACTTGTGATAATAAATACTCTATAAATATCTCTAATGTACTCGTGGATATTAATATAAATATTTTAATTACTGCTTTATGGATGAAATAGAAAAGTATCCAAACTATAAATACATATTACTCTGGTTAGTGAATTTTGTTTAGATATTTTTAAGAAAATCAAGTCATCAAACTAAAGTTGTTAGTGAGAGAAATATCAAGTATTAAAAATTATTTAGAATTCAATTTTATTTATTTATTTAGATCTATCAAATTTAAGTTACTTTTAAAAAGATTAATCTTTTAAGGTAGAAGTTATTTAAATCTCTCTTAGAAAAATTAAATTTGTTTATATTAATATTTTATTATATCATTTTATTTAAATTATATTTTAATTTTTATCTTAATTTGTATGTTAAAGAATTATTCTTAAATAATTTTATTTAGGATAAAATAATATGCACATGTATTTTGTTTTTGCGAATGTTCAACAAGTATGATATGTTATTCTTATTCTTATATCTAATGGAGAAATAATCTCTCTCTTTCTCTCTCTATATAAGTTACAATTTATTTATGTATTAATATGAATTCATACCTTAATTTGTTTTAAAAATGTATTGATTTTGATAAATTAGGAAAAATATTATAGCAGTTTCCTAAAGTTTTGACATTGCATGCATGTCCGTGACAGTGGAGCAGTTGTAATTCCTAACATAGAGATCACGGATATTCTAACTGGTATCAGTCTGTGTCATAGCAGCCCTAGCTCTTCCTTCATCTATCTACATTATTGCCACATGAATTGAAAGAGAAAGAGGAACATTTTAATACCATAGCCCACTTCAATAAATAATATATATATATATCTCCAAACACGATGGTCAAATCAATTATTAATGATGAGCTCTATGAATTAACCTACAAAAATTCTCAACTTCATTACAAGTTCATATATACTTTTCTTAGGGTTCAAACCCCCTCCTGTCGGTAGTTAATCATCAATAACGATCACTAAAGCATTTTATAATTTAGACTACGTTAAATTAGATAGTAACTAAATAAATATAAATATAGTCTAAATATATAATTAACAATATTTTTATAAATATATAAATATTACGAAAGTTTATAATTATATAACTTTTACTTTAAACTATGGAATAAAATCAGTAAAAATATAGTCTAAAAATATAAGTGAGCTCTAAAATTAATATGAAAAATTGTCGCCTATTATGAGAATTTTAAATAATGATTTTAAAAGTATTGTCATATTAAAAATCGTTGTCTATTACCTATAGTTATACTTACCTAAACCACGCCTAAAAAATTGTGGTATAATCTTTAAACCATAGTTTTTATAATTTAGATCATAATTTTATGTCGTTGTCTAAAGTAATTTCTGTTGTAGTGAACCATCATGAAATATCTCAAAGACTAACTAATTAATTAGTCATCTCATTTCATGGGATCACCTTCAACCTTATATAGAAGTGAAATATATAACTACTTAGTCCAATCACAATTTTTAATGCATACAAGTTTTCATATCAAAATGCATCAACAAACTTCACATTTTGGATAAATAAAATTGATTTTGTAGATTTAGAAATAAGGATGAAAGAAATTATGGGTTCAACTTCCTCACTAATGAAAAACTAACCATTAACATATATCGATAAAAAAAACATAACTTTTGTAGTTGTGATTCTCAATAGATGGAACATGTCTCTTAAAACTTACAAACAAAGACTTTATACATTAAGAAAATTCATTTATCATATTTTGAAAACCTCACATTGACTAGAGATAAATTTACACTATATAAATAGGTATAAACCTCATTTTATAAATCGATTTTGTAGGGATTTGTTATCGTTTTGCCTAGCGGTTTCCTTCACAGCTTCGCCATCTTCCTTTTCTGCTACATTAGTTTTCCTTGTATGTTTCTTCTCTTCCTTATATCTAGACATCTTATTTGTTATCCATATCCTCTTTACAAATCTTCCCGATATGATCAATATACAAATTTCACCAAACAATAATTTTATGTGTTTTTCTCCACCATAAATAGACATTTTAAGTTCATTTCTTAAGATGATATTAAATATATTTAAAAATTATTTTAACAAGATTTATAGTTTTTTAAGCCTATATAAGTGAGTGCTAACTTTATTTTACAAACCAATTTTATAAAACTAAATTAAAGCACAAAATCTACTTTTTAAAATCATATCTTAACATATTATTTATCGGATGATAAAAAAATACAAAATTTAGATTTTTCTTTTGTCAAATGTAATAGTAATATATTAAAGACTATATATGTATTGTGTCATTTTTAGTTCAATTAGTGATTGGACGCTTATAATATATTTAAAAGTTTGGAGAAGAAATTGTTGCGTGTAACAAATAAATTATATTTTGACAAATGATTGGAGATTTGTACGACCTATTCACTCATTGTTACTAAAAATGTCATTCTCTGACAATAAATTATATGCATGAAGCATCTTAAAAAGAAATTCTTTTGAGTTCTTGAATGCATCGTTTAATTGAGGAAAGTCCTAAATGTTTCAAGGGGTTACATTAATCTTCTCAAAACAACCAACTCCACAAGTCATTTTTATCATCATTCATGTAGGAGCTTAATTGCGTGATGTGGATATGTATTAAGAGATTTGTGTATGCAATGATGTTCAATTTAGAGAAGTCATCAAAATAGTTGTTTTCATTTGGACTTCATTAATTATGTCAATGAAACTTATCAATTAAATTGCATGATTAATTGTTGGATTTATTCTAATTAAAATTCAATCCTTTCCTACTCATGATATATAAAATCCACATGTGTCCTAAAACGACTTTCATAGTCATTTGGACCTTTCTAAACTAAATAAATCTTGGAAGTTTTAAAGTTTTGATTTACCAAACTTCTTTTATAAATTAATGCTTTGCGTGAAAAATTAAATTATGCATATGCTAATAATAAGTAGAAGAACTCATTATATATTATTTAAATTATTAGTTTTATCATGTACATAAACTAAATTTAACTAATAAAAAAACTAGTTTAATTCTTTTACTTTCATTTCCACAAATACTTTTTAACATTTCCTAGTATCCAAATAAGAAGTACTACCTCCTCTATCATCGTATAAATGAGATTTTGTCTGATTTTTCTTGTAAAAAAAATAACCAAATTATATATTTTTTAAAACGTGACAGAAAATCGTTCAATTAATTAATTTATGATAATAATAATTTAAACATGTTAATGGTTAAAAAATTTCACAAATTGTACCTATTAGGAATTCAAGTATGAATCTAAATTTCACATTAAGTAAAAATGAAAAAAATTAAATATTATATAAGGATGAAGATTTATAAACTCATTATTTTAAAATCTTGAGTTTAAAGTGATGTTAATTTCTTACATGTAAGTTAAAATCATATTTTATTATTATTATATTTTTCCGGTAATCTCTAAAAAAACTAAGAATAACATTCTCTCATCGAACATAAATTTTTAATTTTTTTTTAGGATATTCAACATCGTTTTTCCTTTTATTTATTTATTTTCAAAGTAGACCGACTTTAACCATCCACCCATGAAAAGGTCGTAAAAATCCCCTATCATTTGCTATTCATAGTTAAATAGACTTTGCTTCTATTCTTGTACATGTGATTTTAAAAAGTCCACAATTCGGTTTGATATTGAATTTTATATATTTTTATGTAATTATTTTGGTTCAGTTAAACTCTAAACATATTATGTTCATGAAATATACCATAAAACAATTAATTAGTTAAATAACATTTTAATATAAAAAACAAGATTTCACTAAAACTAAAAATTTATAAACCAAAACCACATGAAACAAAATTATAATTTATTGTAAATTCTTATATGAGTATAACTTTTTTTCTACTGAAACATATATATATATATATATATA
>Ga0214544_1009885_pt1 | contig 14540 bp, 6 predicted proteins | sample CNSS3metaG_FD_160074 | JGI IMG/M metagenome (GOLD analysis project Ga0214544, IMG submission 160074) | Root nodule microbial communities from cowpea collected in UCLA plant growth center, Los Angeles, California, USA - CNSS3 | ecosystem: Host-associated > Plants > Roots > Nodule | place: USA...
TTATTTAAATAATATAAAAAAATAATAAAAAAAAAAATATTTTTTTATAAAAAAAAATTTTTTTTTTTTATATATATATATATATATATATATATATATATATATATATATAAATTATTTTATACAATAAATTATTATACATAAATTTATTATGTTTAATATGTCTTTATGTTTTTTTTTTTCGGTGTGCTTTAATTTTGTTCAGAACAAATCAGAACGACTATTATTGTGATAAGAATCCATTGGATTGAAAAAATTAGAATGAGTATAACGAAATAAATATTTTAAATGAGCTGTTATCTAAGGCCAATCAATATTTAAAACCTCTTGGAACTATTTAAACGAAAGTAGAATTTTAAGAGTTTTATTTTTTAATTAACGACTTATCTTTGATTATATTTATTTATATTTATTTCTCTTATTTTTTTTAGCAAAAAAATAAAAATGTTGATCTTTACCTGTATGTTATTCGTTGTATTTAATTATTAATTATTCACTCGTAAAACAAATATAAATAGAGTTGTTTCCTTCTTTCTTAATTCCTCACTACTAATTAATCTACTATTGTTTAATAAAAGTTTAACTTAACTTTCCCTTATTTATCCCATTTGTACTTTAATAAAATTATTTTTAAAACAATTTTATTAAAATAAAAAATCTCCCTTTCAATCGATTTCTTATTGTCATTTAGATTTTGTAACAAAAACTAACAAAATAGGTTTCATAATGATTTAACTAAAACATTCCACTAAATAAAAAAAAAAGTAGTTTTAAACAAAAGTAGTTTTAAAGATATTTTTAACAAAACGTGTTTTTCTTAAATAAAATTATTTTTAAAAATTATTACTAGTATATTGTCAATCTGTATGTCAAACATCTTAATTTCACATACTTTGATTGGTTAATCACACACTTTAAATCTTTAAATTTTTTATCGTTGAAGTATACTTCTTAACAACCATACAAAATATAACTTCTTAATTTAGTTTTAGATTTAATGATTCAATATATTTTTTTAAAATTTCGATGTTTTCAAATTATTACACACACGTACACTTGTTTCTACAAATTTAGACCCTATATAAAAGATATTAAAAATTTAAAGAATAAATTGATGTTGTAAATTTTAAAAAATAAACTATTTTTAAGTGTAGAGGTTAAATATACAAAAAGTCATATATAGCTATTAAACATTATTTTTAAATTTAATTTTATTTAACAACCTATCTGCCATCCTTTTATCTTGATTTGATTTTGATACCATTTTATCACTTTTAATTTATTTATTTCATATCAAATTTCAATATTTTTCTAACATATATACTCTTAGTCAGCTGGTGTCGTGTCATAACAAATATTTTATTTTCGAAAATTTAAGAAAATTGATATATAAATTTCTTCCACGTTTATTTATATAAAATAAAAGAATATTTACAAATGTGCAATACTCCAAACTGGTCCATTTAAGTGTTCTTTTCCTTCTCATTCTCTTCAACCACTTCCCTTCCAAAACTCTTATCTTCTTCTCTCTCTTCTCTTCTCTTCTTTCTGCTCAATGCATTGAATTCCCTCATGGGTTTTCTCCGGCGACTCTTCGGCGGCGCCAAGAAACACCACCACACTCCACCACCCTCCGAAGGCTCAGCTCCTAAACCCGCCAAGGACAAGAAAACGTGGAACTTCGTGAAACAGAGTACGAGGTACAAGTCCACCACGTTGTCCTCACTTAACAACTTTGACCCTTCTACTTCTTCTGCTCCTTTCTCCGACTCCTTAGACGCCAACAAGCATGCCATCGCCGTTGCCGCCGCTACCGCCGCCGTTGCAGAGGCCGCTCTCGCTGCCGCCCACGCAGCTGCCGAGGTTGTCAGATTGACCAGCGGCAATGGGCCTCCCGCCGGAAGACCCGCCCCGGCGTATCATCCCAGGCTGGCGGCTGAGAATACAGCAGCCGCCGTGAAGATTCAGTCGGCGTTCAGAGGTTACTTGGTATGTGAAAAAACTGAAAATCTCGTTTTCTTCTTGTTTATAGATTTTCTTAGTAGAAAAGAACAATTTTTAGTATTTCAATTTAAGTTATTTTGAGTATAACAGTGACAAAAGTTACCATATTTTTATTATTATTATGCATCAGACCATCTGTGTTTAAATGGTATTTATTTTCTTACTGACAGGAATTTAAATTAGATCAAATTCGTATTTTTTGTTTTTTAATTATGTTTGGGAAGTGAAACAGCCATGTTCCGTTGATTAAGGAATATTGAATGAAATTGTTTTATATTCTTAAAAAGTTGAAAGTATTTGAGGAATCTAACTCTAATGTGAGTATTTCAGATAATATTTTATGCCCAGTAATTTAAAAACAGTAAGAGTACACTTTTTTTAACTATTGAGTTGACTATTATTGAAAAATATTTGATTCCTATGAGAAAAAATTGTGAGTTTCTTGTTTTTAAATTTTCTCCCCACGTTTACAGCGTGTCAGCTCATTTCAAATTTGTTGACTCTCTGACTCCGGTGCTTATTTTTTCAATTAATTTTTCTCGGTAAAATGGGATTTTCCTTCCATATTCTGTTTCTCGGGAAACAAACACTGGTCAAATATGGCTTCATTTTCAACTCTGTTTCTTTTTTTCTGAACTTTTCACCTATCCAAAGAAACCTGTTCCCTCTCACAATCACAGCACTCATGCCATCCCTGCTTCCAATAATTTTTTTTAAATGATTTTTAATAAAATCCTTCTATGATTGATAATTATGGAGAAAACTTCATTTATAAAAATCCCACTGTTAAAAAAAATATTTTTGACAAGGATTTGGGTTCCGCCGACAAATCTACAGATACCCACTTGTAAATGTTTGCATCACAGGACAGGAAAACAAAAAAAATCCCATTTGGGTGCTTACTAAGTTTTAAGAGTGTGAAATTTCATTTTTTGATATTTTTCCCCCGACGTACAAACTTAAAAATTCCTTAGAAAAATGAAATTAATCGACTTTCCGTATTTGAAGAAGAAAAAAAAAAGGATTTTTTTTTTTGAAGTTTTGGACGGCATTGAATTCCAAATGTTTTAGGCCAAACGCATGTATTTGATTTGGTTTTCAATGTTGTGGGTGTTGACTGCCACATGTGTTGGCATCATCACGTGGTCGCTGCAATTTTAGTGTGTCGCGTCACTTTTGCGATGTGGGGTGTGTTTTGTTCTGCTTTCTGTCGTGTACTTGTGTGGTAATGCTTATGTGTGATGAGGGGGTCCTTCAGAAAATGTTGCTGTGAGTCTAAAGTAGTATCTGGTGCTGTGACGATTCTGCATTCAGCTCAAAGGGACCTTGTTTTGGGACTCTATTATGTGACAACACAAGGATCAAGGGACCAAGAAAGTTTCGAGAAATGGACAAATGGGTAATCTGTGGGAGTGAGAATATGAGTGAGCCCCACGTTTTGGTGAAGTGGCCCTGCTTCATTCAACCCATTTCGTAGGTCATGGACCTCAATGCTGGAGGGTCACTCTGCCATATGATGTGTTGTGGTTGAAATGTTATAGGTTGTTGATTCTCAAGGTGTGATTTTTTTTTCCTATATAGAAAGATTTCACAGGTGCTATATGTTCTTTTGTTGGGGTTGACAAAGGAGAAGCCGAAAGTGAAAAAAGTGGGGTTAAAGTGAAAAGTGATCTTTTACACCATACTTTTAACCTTCACGTGAGAGGAAGTTACTCTTTTTTTGAGGACACAAGGACCATTAGTTAGGCTGTGATGTTTTGTTTTGTTTCGAAAAGAAACTGAAAGTAACATTTATGGCTACGACATTCGATGAACTTGAATTTTCACCTTCTTCCCTTTCTACCATGGTGGGGCATGCAGACATTGGAAGCTTCAATGAACATACAGAAGCACCAATAATGCATGGCTTTCCACTGTGTATATATGTGTTTTCTAATGATTACACCCATCACCCTCCACTTTCTTCATGTCTTTTTCATTTTTATATTCTTCACCTTTCTGACATTTCCCATCTTTTCATAAGGGTATGCTTCTTTTTTTATGAGTTTAGTTTTTAACAGTTTAAAGTAGCAAGCATAACAATGTATGATCAAATGACATTGTACTTGTACAAGGTTTACATGTTACTTTGTTCCAACTATGATGCTATGCTGCCCTTTTGATTATGTTTTGTTCTTCTTTGATTGCTCTTTAAAATCTTCTTAAATTTGTGATGAAAGTTTAAATTTTTACTGATATTTTTGGTATGAATTTGGAAGGCAAGGAGGGCTCTGAGAGCACTTAAGGCATTGGTGAAGTTGCAGGCATTGGTGAGAGGCCACATTGTGAGAAAGCAAACTACAGATATGCTAAGGCGCATGCAGACTTTGGTGCGATTGCAGTCTCGGGCACGTGCCACACGTGGGAACTTGTCTGATAATATGCATTCCTTCAAGTCTTCACTGTCTCATTACCCTGTAAGCAAAGTCAAGCATTTTTTTTTTGTTCTCTTAATTGTTGCCATGTCATGATGATCTTTATCTTAATAACCCTGTGATGGCATCTAACTTTATTCAAACTTGTTATCTTTCTTAATGTACTTTTCTTTATCTATTTTTCTTTGTGCATCACCCCACCAAATGTGGCAGCTAGGAATCTATTGCAGAATTGCTTTCCACCCTGTACAAAGCAACATGTTGCAAATTAAACTGGTGCTACAACATGCTTCTTTACATGATCATTAGGTTGGATAGGAAAATTTGGATTCTCTTGTTGGATTTTTTCGTGTTGTTCTTCTACTCTACCTTTAAAATAGACTGATGAACATCAGTGTATCTTAGATGTTCAGCAGAGGATAATACAAAAAATTCCAGTAGAGAATTTGGACTCGTTAGATAGTGCCATTGTGATAATGTAACCATTAAGATATGACTTGTCAAATATAGTGTGCCTAAAAGATTGGTTATCTGTGGTTAATTGCTGTGGAAAATGGATCAAGATAATACCTTTAATCTTTTTTCTGAACCTTTTTTGTTTCATTTGTAATAACTGAAGGTCCCTGATGATTATCAGCACTCACTTTACGGCTATAGTACGAAATTTGATGGATCTGTTCTGAAGGTACATGTGGTTCTAGTTTGTATGAGTGTTTAGATGGTGAACCTATAAATATGATTTCCCCTTATTCTCCATTTTCATGTTGCAGAGATGCAGTTCCAACGCAAATTTTAGGGACGTTGATTTAGAGAAAGCTCGGTTTGGTTCCCACTGGCTAGACAATTGGATGGAAGAAAACTCTTGGAGCCAAACCAGAGATGGTTCATTGAAAACCTGCCACCTTGATGATGAAAAGAGTGACAAGATTCTTGAAGTGGATACTTGGAAGCCACACTTGAACTCACACCATTATTTGTCTTCTGATTACAACAACAATGAGAATTTTGTGGCATATGAGTCTCCATCAAAGCGTTCTTCAAGGGAGGGTGTACTACCCTTTGGCTCTCTGAAGCTTCACAGAGGAAAAGAGGAAGCATCTTTGAGAAATGTTGAGGATAGTCCTCAAGCATTCTCTGCTTCATCTAGACATGGAAGTGGCTCAAGGAGAGGTCCATTCACACCAACTAAGAGTGAGTGTGCATGGAGTGTGTTCAGTGGGTATTCTGGTCATCCCAATTACATGTCAAATACTGAATCTTCAAGAGCCAAGGTTAGGTCACACAGTGCTCCAAGGCAGAGAATTGAGTTTGAGAGATATGGTTCCACAAGAAGGTCTCTACAGGGTTTCTGGGATGCAGGACCTAGTTCTGATAGGGATTCTACCACAAACACCACCAGCTTGAACAGAATTGGGAGTGCCAATTTAAGGTGACATCATAGTTTTTTGTTAATGAACACAATGAGGTCCCAGAAAAAACCAAAAATAGAAGACATTAGTTTACTTTTGCTTGGGTTTTTCTGTGTATGACAGCAGTTTTAGGATGTAAGTATTTGACCTGTTTTCTCCTATAGTCTTTGGGCCTACACCATCAAAGGCCACCTTTATTCACTCATGATTGAGTTTTACTGAATTTTATTATGTTCAAATACATGTTCTTCACTGTTTTTACTCAATTTTGTTGTGTTGAAATGTAACATGTTTTGAATGCTCTCATTAATCTAATGTCGTTTATGACTGATTCATAATGATATTTGAGTTAGAATATTTCAAATGTTTTGAACAGTTCAAACGTCGACTTGTATAATATATGTTATTTAACGTAATTGGATTAAAATAAATATATTAATTCATTCTTAAAATTTGGGATAGACGAATTCTAATTTTATGTTCAAGTTTAAGAATTAAAATAATATTTAATCTTAAATATAAAAAGTATGGACACCATCCACCTTTACCCGTAGATGTTTGCATATCTATGGTAATCTACTAATAGCTATCACTTACCAAAATGACAAGGTGGTTGTTTGTGATGGAATCTTCTGCAATAGGAACCTATCGTATTCATGATACAATGATGCTTAAACATCCTTTTACATTGGGGCAGATATGAACAACCAAATCCAGAATTTATTTCTTACGCTCATATCCTGTTAATTTTCTTGTGAGAACAATCTTCTTCAATGAGGAAAGAGACAAAACCATATATTAATGAATCTTTTATCTTCAAGAGGAAAAGTATTACTCATTAGAGGAATCCAATATTGTATGCCACTTTCTTGTTTTCTAGCTTTGATGCTTTCTTCATAAGACTATTTCAACTTGTAATCTTAATATCAGGAGTTTCAGTTTGATCAAAATGGGTTACTTAATATGCTAATTTAAGTCTTAAGACTCTCTCAACACTGGTTTTTAAGATTGGACTTTCCTCTTCTTTCCAAATGAATTGCATAAGGGATTGTTCAAAATTTGTCTCAAATACAACGCTGTATTCACGCGACATGTCATATATCACCAGACATGTATAGATGTATAGGTGCGGTGTTAACGTTAATCTAACAAAAATTTCTCAAAACTGGAGAACTTAATTGCATTAAACAAAAATTACCGGTCAAATTAAATTTTCAAAAAAAATTAGGGGATAAAAATGAAATTAATCCGGTTTTTAACTATATATCCAATGTTTGGTTAGTATTCCTATTTTTATTTCTTTACATGGGAAATTTTTGTTATTTTTTTATCTATCCAATGTGAATTCTTCCCAGTTATATTTGTTCCACGTGAATTCAGAGGAAAACTATACCTTAGCTTTCTTTATTGTTTTTGCTTTCGGTGGACCATTTCATAGATATGGACACCAACACAAAAGGACAAAAGATTGCACACATGAAGTGGCACAAGAGACAGCATGACATGACTCCTCTCCTTCCTTTTGTTTGTTGTGTTCCATTTTGCTCTGTTTTGTTCTGATTTTTGTCTCTGTTATGACTATGAAAAGGATCTGTGGCCTTGGATGCTCACTGTAGGCCATGCCGTTGAAGAATAATGCAGAAGCAGCAGTTGTTCCCATTAGATCTGGTTCTTTCTCTCTTATCTGTTATCTTTTATCAAGAGTATCTCCAAAACCTATAATTTGAGGTTAAGGATGTCTTTTGTTTCAGTGTTACAACCTATAAATTTGGCTTAGTCACACAAAATGGTCTTGAAAAGTGGAAAAATGTCTAAAAGAAATCACACTAAGTTCTTTCAAGATTTAGAAATCATTGAAATAAATTCTGTCCCTCTTCACAAAGATCCCTTTCATTCACATGATTAGAAATTGAATCACCAACATGCTTAAAAAAAAGACACACCTATCTTTCATCTGTGCTGGACCTTGTAGGTAGGTATCTGTGATCAAGTTTTGGACCACAGCGATCCAACTCTGACACACTTTTATCAGACGGCAACTTAAAAACATTATACCAAAATCATTTGCTTTTATCAATCATATCAAAGATCCATAACCTCTCATCTGAATCACCATGATATCAACTCTTCAACTTATGAGGGTTTTTCATGAGAAGAGACTATATAGTACACATAAATACATAAATTATGAGAGTAAGAAGAAAGAATGCGTACAGAAACGTACAATAAATGTTTAGTGAACAAATAACTCAAAAGAAACTTGTTTACTGATCTATTAAAACTTTTGTTTAATATATAGAGTATAATGTCTCAAAAAAAAAAATCTAATAAAATAGAATATTTGATAATAATAATAAAAAAAAATATATGATATCTTCATCGATATAAATAAAGGCAAAAGATATATAATATCTTTATCAACACATAAAGATCTAGTACAATGAGTTGTGAACAAATCTATATAAAAGGTCAGAACATTATTTTCGATTCAAAACCTTAAAACAATAAATTTATAGGTCATTTTATTTATATATTACTAGTTATCTTATTCATTTTTATCTTATGTAAGACTTCCGATTCACTTAAAACTCTTGCCACGGTGACAGTGTAATAACTAGAAAAATGTGTCACAGACCAGATTTTCTCTCGGCATAATCAATTTTCACCTGAAATGAAAAATAATAAACTAACAGTAGAAAAGGAGTCATATGATCATGAAGTGGTTTATTTGTTTTTCACCTGTGGTGAATATGTGGAACATGACAAAGTGCAGTGTGAATGAAATAAAGGAATTAGGAGGACACGTGAATCATGTAATATATAGTACATTAATGGTGTGACATGCACATGTACCTAAACCAATAAAAAAGGTAGAATGATTTGGAAAGTTTCATGGCATCATCATTAGTAATTTTGATTAACTAAAGGGAAAACCTCGTCAAAAGAATAGGACAGAGAGATTATTGAAGGATGGGTAAGAACATAGTTTATGGATCCAACAACCACCAAACCTAATTGATATGAAGCTGAGGCGTAACAGATTCATTTGTAGTGTAAATAGGACTCAATATGACTGAGAATTTATGGAATGAAGGTTCTTCATCAACCCTCAAACTAAGAACAACTTGAATCGGAATTGAACTTGTGCCATGAAAGATTACTTAAACCTTTGAAACTAGATATAGAGAAAATTGAGGCATAAAAAATGGTTGGCTATTTTCTATTTACTCTACCTCTTAAATACGATGGGTCAATGTTTTTAACATATTTTGCTACATTAAGTCGAAGTAACTATTTTACCACCCTTATGTATTACAATAAACTTGTGAATAAGAGATATATGACTCTATGAAATATAAATAAATATATGAAAGATAAATAACTATGACAATTATAAAGGTAAATAGGAGATACAAAATATGAATATCAAAATTGCATATTCTCTCTAAATATAACTATAAATAATTGATTTTAAAAAATTTAAATAATTCTTGCAATAACAGTTTATGTATAATAATAAAGTCGTATTTTTCTTTTAAATCTATTTTGGTAAACTCAATATGAAATTACAATAGTTTATAAAAAAAAATGTCGTCATTGCAATAACAAATATTGTCTTAATTTAATTTGATTTCAATGTTTATTTTATTTTAACAAAACCTTGATTTCTGCAAAATTTGTCCTTTCTCCGCAATGGGAGTGTTTTAAAATAATACAAATGGTTTAAAGAAATGAATCTTTTAAATGTGTTGACTTCAATAATTATATTTTCGAATTTTTATACAAGTTGGACATACATGTAGTTCGATTTATTCAGTACTGACAAGTTTTACTATTTGTTATAATTTATCATTTTGTTTTAATTTAAAATTGAAATATTTAGTTATTATTGCTTTTGATAGTATTTTATTAAGTTTGTGTATCCTTAATGAGTTTTTTTTTCTTCTATCACATAAACTTAAGTTATTATGTAAATTCTTATAAGTTAACGAATCAGGCATACTAGGTAAGTTTATTAAATCTCTACAAATTTTGAAACTAGAAGATTGATTATTAGTTAATAATTAAAATAAATAGTAAAATCATATCAGAAAGGTGTCGTGGTGTAGTTGGTTATCACGTCAGTCTAACACACTGAAGGTCTCCGGTTCAAGTCCGGGCGACGCCATTTTTTTGTAATTTTACAATCTTTTTCAGAATTAAACATTGAGACCTTTGCTAAGTAAAAAAAAATGTTATATTTCCCAAATTCAAGAAAAGGTTTTTGTTTATCAAAATGTTATCTTGCATAGATAATTAATTACTCTGTTAAATAGTAACTATTGATAGTGCATTTATTTATTAACCATATAATTTTATTTAAAATATTAAAAACAATTAGTTTAATATTAAAAAAATAACATTTTTTTTACATGAAATAAAATATGAGAAAAAGAATAAAACCAAGAAGGAAATGTGCTCAAGATTTAGGTTTTCACCTTGGTGTGCGTGTGTTTAACTATTAACTAAGTAAACCCATAACAATTAAAATATTAAGTCATCATTATTAATTATATGAATTAGCCATCCTTATATATTATGCACATTTTTATATTTTATTCGAACCTAATAACTATCCTTCAATATTTCAATTAATAAATTAAAGTTCTATATTAAAATAAGTATTCATCCATAATTAAGTATATTAAAAAATATTCACATAGCTATAATAAACTAAAGTTAATTAATACTTAATATTTTTTCAACTTGAGTGCTAAAAATTTTTACAAATAGATTTTCATTGTGTTCGCATGTGATTTTTTTAAGAGCTTATATCTTTAATATATATTTTTATTACAATTTACTTCCTTGTCTTCTTTTTCTACCTATAAATATCACTAAGGTGCATGGGCAAAGATACAACAGTATAACAACAAAACAACTACAAACACTTGAGTTCTCTCAGAAGTGTTCTTTTTTTTTTCTCTATACTGATGTTCATAAGGTTTGGAGATCCTTCGCTGCACTCGATCGATCTAACGGGTTATTGTATTTTGGGAGAGAAACGTATATGATTTGAAACACATATGATTGTGTATTTGTTTAGCCATGTGCAATAGGGGCGTTTTCTCTCTAAGGATAGCGCTATGCGTGTCTCAACCCAGGATATTTCTACTCCTTACCTTTTATTTATTATTTATTATTGTTATAAGAATTATCAAATCTCTTATAAATATTCATTGTTTTATATATATGTCTTAGTATTATTATTAATTTAATAATAATAATTATTATTATATCATTTTATATTTTTATTATTACTAATATTATTTGAGTAATCATTTTTTAACATTCTTACATAGAAAAGTTCCTTGTTATTTCTATTTTTGATTACTCATTGTATTCATTTCTAAAATTAAAAATAATATAGAGCTGAAGACTCTGAAAACACATTTTATGAACTAAAGTGTTTGTTATGGTTATAATTAAAATAGTTTCAACTAAAACTAAAAATTTATGTGTACAATTGTGGTTACTTCTATGGGTAACAATAAATGAAATTATGGATAAATGAATTCATGCTCATTGAATAATTTTTTTTTGTAATGTCTATAGCTAATGTTTTTGTTGTTATATTAATTTATGCTTTAATATTGTATATTCTTACCATTGATAAAGATGTTTTATATCATGTATATATTTTAAGTGTTTTGTATGAAAATAATTTATCATATTAAAACTATTACTGTGTTATGGAAAACACTTGAACTAAACTTTACATTTGTAAAAGAAAAAAAAATAGCTTGATATTTATATGAAAAAAAAGACTAATAATAAATTATCATATTAATGATTTTAAAAATATTATTTATGACATGAAATTAAAATGAATTATTTTAATTAATATCATGTTTAAGATCATGTAAATGCTGATAAAAGAAGAAATCTTCATATGATAAATTGAAGGGATGGTCAAGTAAAAATTAAACTTGTCTTCTAGATTTTTTTTTAAAATATTTTTCATGTTTCTAAATTTAGAAACTTCCTTGATGATCAACATAATTATGAAGTGATTCTTGAGTGCAATGAGATTATTAATTCAAGACATGTGTTTTTGTTGGTAAATGATATACTTTTGATGACTTGTTTGAGTTAAGTGTTTTTATCTTGTAATAAAATATTTATAAGTTTTCTTTGATTATTACAAAATGTTAAGTTGTGATTTATGACATGCTATTATTATAATTGTTGAGAAATTTGGTTAGAGATCATTCAAATTATAAAATTTTCAGGTACAAAATTAATTAAATAGAGAAGTTATGATACATGTCTTTATAAATGAGTGTTTTGTGTGAAACTCATGGAATTATTCGTTAAGTGACATCATCATATATTGTTAATCTAATGGTGCGAAGAAAGAAACAAAAAATGCTTTGATATGGTAAATGTTATTTTACAAGTTCTAACTTGCCTAACATTATATTAGTGAAATTTTCTATCTTGTTTACCATATTTTGAACACAAAAGATTGTGATAAAACTTGTTATGAGTTATGAAAGAAAAAAGAACCACATTTAAAATATTTCAAAGTGTGGGGGTGTCTTACAATGGTTAACATACATGTTAATAAAAAAAATCTTAGTTATATATTATAAAGTGAATGAATATATACCTCATTCTTTTGCCATCTAGTGTAATATTATTTATGTTTCTTCTAGTTATGGCAATATGTCTAATTTCTTGAGATGATTGAATGATAACGTAAATTGGATATTGATTTTGGTGACAAAATCACCTATTGGTTATGGTTATGTTTTAACCTTGGATGGAGATACCCTATCATGGAAATATGTTAAAAAGTTGTTGTTCTATCATGATCTACTACGCAAGCATAAATTATTCCATTTGTTCAATGCATCCTGACAATTAAATTGTTATATTTAAATTTTAGTAAAAAATGTCAATGAAATTGACATATGAGAATGAGAGACAAATATATTAGAAACTTAATTACTCATGATATTATCTCTCTTGACTTTGTCAGGTCGGAAAGAAATATTGCAGATCTGCTTATCAAAGGGTTGATGCATCAACAACAAGTATTTGAGTCGTCGAGGGGAATGAGACTATAGCCCATGAATTAGTTGCAGTAATGGACACCCATCTTCACATGAATGGCGATCCCATGGAATGGAGTTCAATGGGTAACAACGAAGTTGTTGTTGACTAAAATACACCAAATAATTTGATTAATTTTTATGTCTCATTCCTATGACGAGGTGTACTATAAATTTTGGCAAAAATAAGGCTGAGGTATGTGCATTATTATGCTTATTGTATAAAATACGTCTTAATAAACCCAATGGTTGAGGTATGTGCATTATTTTATAAAATACCTCTTAATAAACTCAATGACAATTATTGTAGGGGTGTGAGTCACAAACCACCCTTTGAGGGTTTACCTAGTGAGTGTGATGGTGGGGCCGCCATTGTGAGACACGAGCAAGTCTCTAAGTGACACTCATGAAACAAGATACATGCACAAGGTCGTAACATGCACCCACTGATTAGAACCTATAATGAACACCGATATTGTATGTGTTATTTTCTAAAACCCGATCACAGGGGATGTAGCTCAAGACAATCAAGTCTCTGCATTTCCTCGGGTGGAAGTTTATAAGCACTAGGTGTAAGGGTCAGACTCGGAAGGTTCCTTGCGCTAAACTACAATATTTTGTTTTAAAAGATAATATATTTTTTATTTTATTTTATTTTTTAAATTATGTGGGGGATTGTTAGAAATATTTTAATATAATTTAAAAAACAAATAATTAAAATAAAAAAACTTACTGTTACTCATGTTTTTATAGACCTTTAATTTATGGGTTAATGTTTTTTATGGCTAACGGCTATATTCTTATTACAATTTACTCCTTTGTTTCTTTTTTCTACCTATAAATACAACTGAGGTGCATGGGAAAAGACACAACAGTATAACAACAAAACAACCATAAACACTAGAGTTCTCTTAGAAGTGTTCTTCTTTTCTTCTCTATATTATCTTTAAGATAATGGTGTTCATAAGGTTCGAAGATCCTTCCCTGCACTTGATTGATCTAACAGGTTGTTGTATCTTGGGAGAGAAACGTATATGATTTGAAACACATATGATTGTGTATTTGTTTAGTCATGTGCAGTAGGGGCGTTTTCTCTCTAAGGATAGCGGTATGCGTGCCTAAATCAAGGATATTTTTACTCCGTACCTTTTATTTATTATTTATTATTGTTATAAGAATGATCAAATCTCTGATAAATATTCATTTTTTTATATATATGTCTTAGTATTATTATTGATTTAATAATTATTATTATATCATTTTATATTTTTATTATTACTAGTATTATTTGAGTAATTGTTAAGACTTTGCCAAGTGTACCAAGTCGCGCAAGTAGTAACCGGTAAGACCGGGATATCGTTTCCCAAGAGACTTGTGTATACTAATTAATTGCGTAATTAGTGACTAATTTAAACTAATGAATAAATCCATATTTTGAGTTTCAATGTATGAAATTAAATTTTGCATAAATAATTAAAATTGAACTTTAGAAGTTAAAGGCACTTAGTGAATGGAAAAGATTAGAAATGAAATGACTTGATATTGCCGGGGTTAGAATTCACCAACTATGCTCTCATGCAACTACAATTTAACATCCTCTTCATTAATATGCTAAT
>Ga0214544_1009890_pt1 | contig 14537 bp, 7 predicted proteins | sample CNSS3metaG_FD_160074 | JGI IMG/M metagenome (GOLD analysis project Ga0214544, IMG submission 160074) | Root nodule microbial communities from cowpea collected in UCLA plant growth center, Los Angeles, California, USA - CNSS3 | ecosystem: Host-associated > Plants > Roots > Nodule | place: USA...
AAATTTGGGACTGAAATCAAATCAAATTAACAAATATGAGGACCAAATTGAGATTCATACAATAATTTGACACGTGTCACCATATTAGATTGACACGTGGCACACTACAAACTTGACACGTGGCATACATATTTTTTAAAAAAAATAAAAAAAAATTAAAAAAAATTAAAAAAAATTAAAAAAAATTTAAAAAAAATTTAAAAAATTCAAAAAAACGAGAAGCTGACACGTGGCACCTACTTAACGGTGTTAGTTCTCTACTAACGGAAAGGACCTAATTGATACTAATTTACAAAAATGATGACCTAATTGAGACTAATAAAAATACAATGACCAAATTGAGATTTTGCTACAAAAACGAGGACCAACGGAGTATTTTAACCAATATTTTATTAAGTTTTGTAACTATGTTTAATAAAGACGAAATCTTGGAGAAGAGGAACAAGGTATGTGCGTTCTACTACTATGAAGGGAAACACAAACTCACAAATATGCTATAGTTATAATTCCTAAATGTTTTTGCATCCCCTAATGCTTATAGTATAATTTTTGTCTAAATAAATTCATTTTCTTCTCTAAAACAACCACCATCAAACCATCAAGAACAACAAAGAACAATCCAGAAATTTTGACCCTTTTTATTGTTACTAACTCCCACTTCGTTATAGGTTGTCTACTTTAGACATGAAATTTCTAAAAACAAAAAATATAAATGAAATTTAGCAAACAAAACATGTAATAATTATAAATAAGAGTGAGAAACAAACATTCTCCTAAAATAAGGATTAAAAAGAATATTCATCCTTTTAATGAGTTGGGAGTCCTAAAAAACCCAATAAATATATTGGTCCTTCTCTATTTTCATAATTTTTAAAATGACCGATAAAAACGACTTTGCTTATTTCAAAAGTCTTTTAGAATAAATTAGTTTTAAATTCGTGTATATGTAGTAGTGGCAGAATTTGACCAAAAATTATAGGGAGCTAAATTATATTTGTTATATATGAATTATTATTTTTTAATTAAAAAAAATAATTTCTTACATCATTTTTTATTCAAAATAAGCACTCATGACAATATAATCCAAACAATATAACAATAATATATCTGAAAGAGTAACATAAAGTTTATCATCAACAATAATATATAAAAAAAACAAAAAGTTACCTTTAGTCAAAATGTTCCTCCAACTTTTAAAACCTATAAAAAAACATTCAAAAAGTTAAAATATGTTAATGACAATCAATTTATTGCCAATTAGAATTCAATGAAAATAAACTCAATTACTTGTAACAATGAAAACATCTTAGTCAGGTCATCCGCTTGGTTTATACTAAAAAGATAGCACGATAAGCAATATGTAGCATCTTTTAATGGCAAATACTTTAACCATGAAGGAAATAAGTTAAACCATGTGTACTAAAATCTTCTTGGATGATCATCTTTACCAAACAACGAATAATTTTCTAGATGCATTTGATATGGACTCCATTTTAGATAAGTCTTTCGTACCTCATCAATTTGAGGTATTGCCAGATTTGAAGACGTTTCCCCAGATCACTAAAGTATTTTCAAATTCATTATATGTAACTTTAGGAACCTTAGAGAGTTGTTTTTCGTTTTCTTCAATATTTGGATTATCATGAAGTTTCTTAATTTTAGATGACGTAGATGCATTTTTTTCATCTTCATCACAAGCCTTCATCTTGAAAAAAGAATCATTTCTTTTACTCTTTATCATAATTTTTCTAATATAAATTTGTCAATTCTTTTTACAAAAAAAAAAAATTATGAATATCCCAAATTAAATCTTAAAAACAAGACTCAATATTTTAAGAAAACTATTAACTTCTAAATGATTAGCTTCCTTTATCTTAGAGTATATTCCTAATTTTGCTCTTCCCTTACACAACTTCAAAGCCTAAAATAACTCTATCTACACAAAGAAGAGTTTGATCAACAATTAAAACATGATTTTATGATCTTTAACAGATAGAGATATGCTTAGAGCATAAAAAAGTCACGTACAAAAAGAAAACAAATTGCTTAAAAAAAGAAGGGAAAAATAAACTTACTCAAAAGAAGAAATTGTTCAGTCCAATATGTTCATTAACTCTTCAATTTTATTGTAATGCAATTTGATTTTGAAAATAATAAGGAAATGATGGTGAAGATTGAGATAAAACTAAAATGAGAGAAAAAGATGGAAACATGAAAGAGAAAAACCAAATAAAAAGTACAAGAAATTATAATAGAAAAAAATGTGATTTTTAAATTTAAAAAAAAACCAAACTAAATTAATATAAATAAGGTAATAATATATAAATAAAGTAGTAATATATAAATAAAGTAATAATATATAAATATATTTTTTTAAATATATAAAAAATAAAATAAAATAAAAATCAATTAATATAAATAAAGTAATAATATATAAATATTATTTTTGAAATAAATAGAAAAAAAAACAAAAAAAAAATGGTTGGAGGAGCCGTGACTCTCCTCTATCATAACCTTCTTTCGCCTCTATGTAAGAGTTGGTGTTTGTTTGTGTGTGTTTTTTATGTTAGTAAATATATATTATATTAAAAATATTTAAATATTTTATATTAAAAAATATTTAAAAAAATAATTATTATTTTAAGTTTATAATTTTTTAATAAAATAAATATGTGTGTCCTCAAAAGTGTGTAAAATGCTTCAAGTGCAATAATTTCAAAGGATATACGTTTTCAAACTCTAAAAATACTTGTTCTCAAAGGTCATAAAGGAGGGGGATGTGCCTCCAAAAGTAAAAGACACTCGTGTTAAAGTCAATTTGATGTATAAAAAGTAAATACTAATGAATAGGAAATTGATGTACTTCGTGTGTCTTTTATATGATTATATACGGATTTTACTTAATTAGGCTTTGGTCCAAATTATTAAATACTTAATAACTGCGTTGTTGGTGTGGGTCAGGTACATATCGTCCTAAAAGATCAATATGTACCCAATCAGACCTTATACTCCATAAAAACACTCTAATCTTATGCAATACAATACTTAAAGATACAACGACAACGAGGATAACACTAATAACATGATGATTTATTTTTTACTGCTTGCGTAAAGCCAAAAAAGAAAAGAGAAAGTTGTTTTGAAAGTATACTATGAATGTCACAAACAATTTACCTAGAATTATTTTATATTGACATTTATTCAAATAAAATTAAAATATTTGTATTCATTATCTACGTATTAAAGATACGCATTTCATATTTATTAGAGATTTTACTTTTATATATATATATATATATATATATATATATGAAATAGGATTTTTATCTACCTCTACTTGTAATAACACAGCGGTGCCCATCATGTTTACCACAGCAGTCATGCTCACCCGCTATAATTCTCAGAGGAGAGAATTTTTTTTCAGTCTTTTCACTTGTTCTTGATATTTTTTTATTATTAAGATATTCAATATTTCTTGTAATTATTAAAAGTTTATGCAATATATAATTTTTGTTTTTTTTTTGTGTAGTGCTACGAATAAATTAGTTTCTAATTTTTGTTTTTTTGTGTGTGTAGTGCTACGAATAAATTAGTTTCTACTCGAGGATCCGTGACAAGAGAAAAGAAATAGTCATAGAAATCAAAATTCTAAAAATAGTCACATTATGTATAATTTTAAGCAATTAAAGTATGGCATTCAAAATTCCATCATGATTAAGAACAAGATGAAAAAAAAAAAACAGAGAACTAATAACTAACTCTATTATTGACTTCTTAAATCATTGATTCAGTACAAATGAACATAAATAAGCAAATTGAAACGAGAAGATAGGGTGAATAACCATTCGTTTCAGTTTTGCCAAAAATTGAAAAAGTGAAAGTGCTCGTTCTCTCCCTCACTCTTTTACGTACTAGCAAGGCCACACCACCAATCTGTTAGTTGTTAAACCCGTCGTCACTTTCCTTCAAACCCTGTTAAACGCTCTTTAACACATGCATTTCTCTCTCTCATCGCAATTCTCACTCCTCTCTTCAACACTCTTCTCTGTTCTTCTACATTCGCCCTATGCACGAACTCGAATCTTCTAACTGAAACCGTGTGTGTCATTGCAGCGTTTTCTGCTTCTAACAACTCGTTCCTATCGCCTTCAAGCTCCAGAGCATGCAGTCGCCGATTCTAGTTCTCAGTAACTTCTCTTTCTTTTTCGTGGATTCGTTTTGTTCTTAATGCATTTCAATAATCTCATTTTGCATAAGAAATCAATTTATTAGAAGAGAAATAAAATAAATACAAGAAAATACATAAATAACTCTACAGTTGTCCGCGTGCTCTGTAAAGTCTGAAGATAATTGAATTGATTTAAACTGTTATTTGTTTTGCTGGAAACTTTTGTCGTTTTATTTTTTTTATTTCAATTTCGAAGCACTGTCTTCGTTTTTTTCTAAAAAGTTGGACGTCTTCAGTTTCCGTGTGAAATCAGTCAAATAAAAATAACGTACCGTTTCCCTCTCGGTTATTTTTTTAATTTTAATTTGTCCACTGAACTTCAGTGCATTGCTTGTACCTGGTTTTTGTAAATTAAATAAATTAAGATAGAGTATCTTTGGTGCGTTTTTAACATTTTGTAATGTATTGATTCACTCATCGAATGTTTGTTTACATTGGACAGAGGATTCACTGAAACGTGAGTCTGGAAACAAAGCGCAACATGCGAATATTCATGCAGCAAAGGTATGAAGCGTTAGAAATTACCAACTATTCTATGGTATTTATTTATTTTTGCATGAATCTGTTATTGACATTTTACTTTGTGAGATTCCTCCTTTTAGGGAAACTTAATTTATAAATTTAAAGGATTGAGACAAGCCTAAAAAAGTGTCTAATGATAGATATTAGTAGATAATATATACAAAAAAAATGCTGCACTGCAACAAAGCGACAAATCGTCTCTAATTTATATCAAAGAGCCACCGTTAGCGAAGAAATATGGATGGAAAAATTGCATCCAGTTACTGAAAAAGTTAATGAGGATAAATGAGAGTGGACTGGGACAGAGAAAAACTCGAGAGAGCCACTCTCCAGTGCAAGAGAAAGTAAAACAAATGCATAGCGATCCCGACCTCTTTGGAAAAAATTCTGGAGAATCATTTTATTAGAATAGAAATAAAATAAATACAAGAAAATACATAAATAACTCCATGTCTTCGATCCTGATTATCCACATTCTCTCTAAAGCAATAAATAAGGATAAAAAGAGTCAAATACACCTTGAAGTATCTTTGACTCGGGACGAGAGCATCATATATTTAGAGTCTATTATATAGTCACTAATACTCATCCCTTGGTTATTTTAAAAACTCTCGAGAATCACTTTATTAGAAGAAAAATAAAATAAACACAAAGAAACATATAAACAACTCTCCCATGCCCTTTGACCCCATGTACCCACACTCCACAATGCTCTTATCATAAGAGTATAAGAAATAAGAAGAGTCAAATACAAGCTTGAAATGTCTTTGACTTGGGGTGAGGGACATCATAAACTTAGAGCCCATTATATAGTTACTAACACTCACCCCTTGGTTATCCTAAGCGATTGTCCCGTGGCAGAGGCCAAGTGGGCCAGATCACAAACGAATCGTGACGCTTGGACGGTTAAACTGTTAAGTAAAAAGAGTTGCACTTTGACTATTAAGTATAGTTTTTGGCCCAGTGTTAAGCAATCATCCTAACACAACCCAAATCTTCTGGTTTGCTTTTTTATTTATCCACATATTGGTAGTGCTTGGCCTTGCCTTAGCTTCTAGTTCATGGCCCAGAAGAGATCCCTTACCTTGGCTGGTTTCCAGTGGTGACTCATTTTGACCCTCCAAGTTCTCAGATTTTCCATCGTACAATCCACGCTTTGTCATAACAGAAAGTCTTTCTACCTATTGTCCTTAAGGGGAAGTAATTGTTTATGTTTCAATTTCATCCTTCTCAAAAGGTTGAGTTGGTCATACTCTGAAGTGTGCTTAGAGTTTGTGAAGTGGCATGTTTGGTCTTTCCTTTTAATTAAATTTTTATATCTATGTGTAATTTAATCATCATTGTTGGAGAATAGAGTTTAGAAGCTTATGAAGAAAGATGACTAGCCTCTTGAGGAAAAAAATTGTAACGCAAGCTTATCTCATATTTAGGAAAAGTGACTGTAAACATCAGACTATGAAATTTGACAGGGTGACTTCCTAGTTGTGCTGAACATGTGTTTAGTACCCCATTTTCCTCTCTTAGTTTATTTTTCAGGATTCTGTTTCAAAAATTTGTAGTTTTAAACTTTGCCCTTATTTTTGGGATGAACTCTTCATGTTTTGTATTTATAATTCCAAAGTAGTAATAGTATGTTTTTTGTTTTCTCCTTTATTGGAAGGGCTATGTAATCATAGATGTTCCAAGCACTTATTGAAGAAAAATAAATATTTCAATATATGTGTTTATGGCAAAACTTAAAACAAATCCGCATATTGTATCCTTTCAGTCATGTAGTTCATCTTCTTGTCAACTCTCTAATGCTTCTAATATGATTGATGTCTATCAGGCTGTTGCTGATATAATTCGAACAACCTTGGGACCCAGGTCCATGTTGAAAATGCTACTTGATGCTGCGGGAGGTTAGTGTATTTATCTTACACAATTTTATAACTCATTTATTGATGATTCTTGTGAGCTGTACCCTTTTTTAATCATTAATTGTGAAGAGAAAAGATTTAACGAGTCATGTCTACAATGCCTTGAAGTCTCTACTTTTTTGGTGTGGGCAGTGGGGGCTGTTCTAACTTGAAAAGGTGATTTCTTTAGTAAACATTGTCTGTGGATTGTGCAGGAGGTATAGGTTCTGATTTAAAAATTGGTTTTTGTTTAGTGCTTATGGCAATGTCTAATTTGCAAGGGTTATTTTTCAATCTATTTTCCTGACCCCCAATTTCCTTGTAATTAATAGGTATTGTGGTGACAAATGATGGAAATGCTATCTTGCGTGAGATAGATCTTGCTCATCCTGCTGCAAAGGCATGGTTTATCACTCTTCCTCCACTACTTTGACATTTGCTTGCCTTGCAGAAATATTGTTATAAATCAGTTTAGACCATTTCTTTTGAGAAAATCTAGTGTTATGTCTCCTTGTTGACCTTTAAAGGTTTAATTTCTATTTGGTTTGCTATTTTCAAATGTTGCTCTGTTATTTGAATGGATGCAGTCTATGATTGAATTGAGTCGCACCCAAGATGAAGAAGTTGGAGATGGAACAACATCTGTCATCATTCTTGGTATGTTTGGAGCACTTGTATACTTTTTGTCATCCTATGCTGGAAATCTCTTTATAATTGATAATTGATTATGAAATTGAAACTTAAGGGTGAATGTTCCACATATTTGTTTTTGCTGTATTTTCACAGAGTTTAGTAACAATTAATGGCCCGGGGTTGATGAATTATAAATTTTGTTATGTGCTTAATGGAGGGACAGATCTTTATTTGATTTACTGGGCTATATGTTGTCTCCCCACTTGCAGCTGGTGAGATGCTTCATGTTGCTGAAGCACTCATAGATAAGAGTTATCATCCTACAGTTATTTGTCGAGGTAATATAAGTATTAACCAGTGGTTCTTTTCTAAAAGGATAGCGTATTGTATATGATGACTTTATATAACAATGTTTTCTGCAGCTTATAATAAAGCTTTGGAGGATGCCATTGCCGTCCTTGACAAAATTGCAATGCCCATTGATGCCAAGGATCGTAAGTTTTGATACTACTTTTCCCCTTTCTTATTCCAAACGATTTGCAGAAATTTACATTGAGCTGAGACTTTTCAATAATGTACCCCACTCATTTCGTTTGTAGAAGGAGTTTCTTAATAGGTGGTTGTTCAAATAGTTTCTAGAGTTGGGTGGGACTTGAAAATTTTACGGACCTCCCCAACAGTGAATGAAATCGGGTTTACCAGAATCCTCTGGCAATTTGTAGTAACATAATAATAATAATAATAATAATAATAATAATAATAATAATAATAATAATAATAATAATAGTAATAATAATTACTAGGAAGACCATGGACTTACAAGAAAACTGCACTATTACCAAATTGATATTGTTTATATTATTCATTTGGTGAGTTGGTCCCTTTCTATATTAGGATGATATTTGCTTGACGGGGTGACTTTGTTCTTGTGGCTTAAAGCCATATAAACATCGGCATAACCCTTTTGCCTACCAGATGGGAATTGCTAGATTCAGCTTCTGGACTTCATGCTTGATAGATTTGCTTTTAACATTTTTCGGTTATTGAATTTTCATCTGGTGAGACTCATCGCTATTGCAGATAAATTTTTTTGCTAAAATTAAGGTTACTTCTGTAAATATAGATTAAACAAATAAACTAGTGAAGATAAAATTCAACAACAATTTAAGGTAATTAATATAACATTATAGGGGTAATTAATTTTCATGATAACAGTAAACATTCTATTGTACATAAAAATGGAAACAATCACATTGAAAAGTTAATGATTAGCATTTATTATAACTACAGCACGAAAATTTCAATTTTAAATTGATTTGCCTATTTAAGAACATCGGAATCCTAAATTGACATTCAATGCCTTTCCTATTCCTATAAATTAAGATCGGAAACAATTCATGGTAATTTGTTTTACATATAGAAGAGAACAACCAGTTAAATCTGAAAAAAAAAAAAATTCTTCTTACAAGATTGAAACTAATACTTTTTCCTTATAGATGATTTGTTTTAGTTTTTTTTTTTTTTTTTTTTTAATTAAGTTTTTTTTTTTCTTTTATTTTTTTTTTTTTTGCTTTTAAATTAAGATTACTCTGTGCACTAATTTGGTTTTAGGTCTTTCTATTTATTTATTTATCCTTTTAAATTTGAATCTAATCAGTTGAACAAATAAAGAAAGCCTATTATAAAAAGTATTCCATGTTGCTTTTTCACGAGTTACTTCACGTGCTGGTTTGAAGATACTAATAACATACGAGAAAGGACAAGTATTCAATGTGATTTCAAATTTGGTTTACAAGAAAATTTTTTAGAATTTGAAATAATTAAGGCATACTTAAATCTGTTATATCTTTGATTTGATGTTGTCTCATTATTGATTTTTTTTAATTCTTTACAATTTTACATTTCTATAAATATCTATGCATAGCACAGGTCCATTATCCACTAAATAAATATGCATAACTGCTGATATTTAGTTTCTTTTTAGATACACAATCTTAATGTAAACAAAACTGCAGGAGGTACTATGCTGGGGATACTCAAAAGCTGCATAGGTACCAAATTCACTAGTCAATTTGGGGATTTAATTGCTGTGAGTATCTTGTACACTGTGGGCAAGATTTTTATATTTCAATTTGTCTATTTTGTTATTTTATCTTTATTTCTGACTTGTGAAAATTTAGTGCATGGGAAAGATGGATATACACAACATTAGTAGATATTGCAAGTTGTCAAGTGTTATATCTTTGTGTTACTTGAAATGAAAATGTATCAATGTTGTCAAGTTGTCAAGTATATAGTTTCTTGATGGACAAGTAGACAAGGTTAAATGATGGACATATTGAATTATTGAGATGTCTTTGTCTATGCATTCATCTCTAGTAGTGTATTTTCTTGTATAAAATTTGTACATATACAGTAAATTCTTACAAAGTGGTTTAAACCCGATTGAACTACAAAACCATCTTGTAAAGTTTTGCTAATCAAAAAAAAAAAAACCATCTTGTAAAGTGATGATTGTCCTTATTTATATTCTATATTTTAACACTATCTTAGTTGATGGGGGTTTTGGATTTTTCCAAATACATCCTTCACTTCCAACATATTGAGCTTGTAGGTGTGTAAACATAATGAGAGACCTTTTAATGGATTTAAGATAGATTCTAATATTATCTTAGAAAGTGTGTTTAGACTAAACTCAATCCTACACCATCAGTTAAAATTGAGGACTCTTCCTGCTTATCTATTGCATTTTGACACTTTGCTTAGTTGATGTAAGACTTGCTTTTTTTTTCCAATATACCCCTTCATGTTTAGCACTATTGGACGTGGTACGGGGATATAATGGTGAGTGGCCATTTGAATGAATCGTAGATAGGCTAACCACTTTGTAATATGGTATAAGAGCGTATCCTAACATTAGATTTATTCTTATCCGTTATCAAACTGCTGTAATCCTCTGCATCAATAAGAGTGTTGCATCTATCAAATATATGATCAAATTATATTATATAAGTGAGTGAAAAACTTATCTTATAAGTTGATTTTGTAGTTGATTTTGTAGGATTGAATTACCTAAACCATTTTGTAGTAGAAATGTAACATATTTTGCATTATCTACTCCCCTTCTTCTCATTGTTTTATCATTTTCTTTTAGTGAATTGGATTATAATTTTGACTGTGTAAATGATTGTTGTAGTTTTTATGAAACAGGTTAACACCTTTTTACCCATTCATATTTTTGCATATTCTACTTTGTTTAACTTTCAGGATTTAGCTATTGATGCTACTACCACAGTAGATATTGATCTTGGCCTAGGTTTGAGAGATGTAGATATTAAAAATTATATAAAAGTTGAGAAGGTCCCTGGTGGGCAGCTGGAGGATTCAAGAGTTCTTAAAGGGGTTATGATAAACAAAGATGTGATTTCCCCTGGCAAAATGAAAAGAAAGATTGTTAATCCCCGTGTCATTCTTCTTGATTGTCCTCTTGAGTATAAAAAGGGTGAAAATCAAACAAACGCTGAACTGCTCAAAGAAGAAGACTGGAGACTCCTATTGAGAATGGAAGAAGAATACATTGAGGAGCTCTGCATGCAGATATTGAGGTTTAAACCGGATTTGGTAATTACAGAGAAAGGCCTTAGTGATTTGGCATGCCATTTTCTGAGCAAGCATGGAGTTAGTGCAATCAGAAGGCTGAGAAAAACTGATAATAATAGAATTGCAAAAGCATGTGGTGCTGTTATTGTGAACAGACCAGATGAATTACAGGAGTCTGATGTTGGTACTGGTGCCGGATTATTTGAAGTTAAGAAAATTGGAGATGAATTTTTTGCATTTATTGTTGAATGCAAAGACCCCAAGGCTTGCACTGTACTACTGAGGGGTGCTAGCAAGGATCTCCTAAATGAAGTTGAAAGAAACCTCCAGGTAAACAGACTATTGATCTCTACTTAGACCTTTGCGGTTTGATCATTGCTTTCTAAAGTTTTTGCCATGACAGGATGCCATGTCCGTAGCAAGGAACATAATAAAAAATCCAAAACTTGTTCCTGGAGGTGGTGCTACGGAATTGACTGTATCAGCGACGTTGAAACAGAAGAGTTTATCTGTTCAAGGTATAGAGAAGGTGAGTGTGATAGTAACTGTCTACTAATACTATTTTTTGTCTCCTGGTAGTTTGCCCACGGTTATTCTCATTTTGATGTTTTTGTCGACTAACAGTGGCCTTATGAAGCTGCTGCCATTGCTTTTGAGGCGATCCCCCGTACTTTGGCACAAAATTGTGGAGTAAATGTCATCCGCACTATGACCGCACTGCAAGGAAAAGTTAGAATTTTTCTGTTACAGCTGTTGATGATTCTTTCTCTGATTATGTTTGATATTGGTGTTTTTTGGAATATAGCATGCAAATGGAGAAAATGCGTGGATTGGCATAAATGGAAATACTGGGGACATCACTGACATGAAAGAATGCAAGGTGTTTTTATTTGTAAATCATGCAAAAGATTGCCCAATCCACCAATTACCTTTTTTTCCCACCAAAGTTAGTTATCATTATATTAGAATTGAACTAACACGATTCGGTTGTTCCCAGAAGACAACAGAATAAAAAAAAGTACATTTTTATTCCCATTGCTTCCCTCCCCCACTTAATACAAGCTATGTTGCGTTCTTTGATCAGTTGATAAGCATGGATTGTTGGGTGAATTGTGAAGATGTTTTGTTGTAATGTGATTTTAGATCTGGGATGCATACATTGTGAAAGCGCAGACATTTAAGACTGGTATTGAAGCTGCTTGCATGCTTCTGCGGATTGATGATGTGGTGAGTGGTATTAAGAGGCAGGCCCCTAGAGCCGGCCAGGCTCCTTCAAAGCCTAAGATTGAGACCGAGGCAGATGCTGACAGTGAGCTAATTCTTCCTGATTGAGAACATAGAACAGCATTTTCTTTGATACTAAGAGTTGAAGATGTGCTAGGTTCTTGTTGACTATTCAAATCTAATAATCATTCTTCTTGTTTTGGGTCTTGGTAAGCGTGTAACAGCCTGCATACCACATGAACACATTGTGAAGCAGTGAGAAGTGTCAGTATTTTCTGGTTCATCAATTGGTACTCAGGTTCCAGGCAATTATTTAACAAGGTTAATATCTACATAGTATACACTGACAATTAGATTTATCATACAATTTTATCCTTGAAAGTATCTATAGTTATTTGGATTACTTGACGTATTATAAATGAGTTTTTGAAAACTTGTTAACATCTACCATGGTATTTTGACAACTTTTCACAAGAATATGTGTATGATTAACTTAGTCTAGTACCTTTTTGTAATTGTAACTGTTTCAAAGTTTAGTTCCTGCATAAAAAAATGTAAGTTTTAGTTGTTGAAAGGAGGAACCTGCTTTATCCAATGAAGCTAATTTTGATGATGTCCAAAGTCATATAAACACCTTGTATCATTGCTTTAGGTTTAGTCTTGAACTTATCATTTGTATAAGTGATGCATACCTAAGATTACATGTAAGGCAAACTTGAACTATATAGATTAGGTGTCAAACTCTTGAATATGTCAGATGCAGAACTTGTTAATGGATTAGATATTTAACTAATGGATTATCAGAAGACACTGTACTAATGTAGTGAAAATTCACCCATGATAATCGATTAGGCAAATTCCCTAATCCACTAATCTCATTAGCAGAACTCTGATTTAAAAACAGATATGAAATCAGTTTGATGAGAGATTGAGATACGCAGAGTTCTTGCATTCTTGGGAGATCATTCCATTGGCATTCAAGAAGATTGATGATGGATTCAATCTTGGTTGGTCAAGCTGACATTAGGATCAAGTGTCACATATGCACATTCATTAGGTGAATTCGTTCCTTATTCTCTTTTGAATTGTATTTCTGTTCACTATTGATTCACTGTGTGAGTGAAGGTCTAGTTGCACTTGTGTGGAGGCATTACATCTAGGGGGAGTTCTTGATTTTTAGATCAAGCTCTTTAGTCTTTAGGGTCTTGAATTATATAGGTGATCTTATAATTCTTGTAACTGTACTCATTTAGTGAAATCTTCCTAAGCTCGGGTTGCTTAGAAGAAGAGTAGACGTAGATTCATTTTGAATCGAACTAGTATAAAAATTAGCGTGTTCTCTTGTTTCTTTTATCTTTAATGCCTTTCCTAATTGATTGAATTAGTCCATTATATACAGATTGGAAAACTGGTTATTAGGTTATAAAGATTAAAGTTAGTATTCAAGATTTCCTTAAATTCAGATAAAGATTAAATAACCAATTACTCCTCTTGATTGGATTATATTAGACACATCATATTTAACATTAGTTTTTAAACACGAATACAAATAAAAAATTAAATTTGATACTTGTCATTATTAACATCAGGAAAACTTATATCTGTCACTAAAAAAAAATATACAAGAAAACTTATATTTGTTTTTTGACTAAGTTAAAATATTGGTTATTCTATTTAGATCTTTGATTAATTTTTATTTTTATATTTGTTTTTTATTTAATTGAATTTTTATTTTTGCAAAAAGATTCAATATACCCTTTAAGTTGAATTTACGTTAATACCATTTTGAAATATTACGTACCAAAATCTAATATTGTTATGTGTTAATCTAAGTTTTCTATTTTAAGGAATTCATCTTTTACATATAAAAGATTAACGAAATGATATTTTTATAAAAATAAAAATTTAATTAAGTTCTTTAAAAAAATAGGTATCGAATTGAGTGAAAAAATATAAAAATAAAAATTAATCAATGATCTAAATATAAAAAATGAATTACTAATTAAATATTTTAGTATAGACTAAATGAAACAATTATAAGTGAATCTGTTGTTTATTTTGGAATAATATTTTTATAAAAATTCAGACAACTTTTGGAAAGTAAGTTATTTTGTCAAAAAATGTTGTCCCCAAACTATACTAATTATAAAAAAATAATTCAATAATTTTCTTTTGTAAATATTTTTATTATAATATTTTTAAAATGTAATTATTTTATAAAAAGGCTAATTAATAAACTCAAGGGCCGATTTAATCCAATCTCATTTAAATTGCAAGCCAAACCAATTTGGCCAAAAATAGTCTTGTTAAACTTCCAAATTTTTTGTTTACCAAACCACTTAAACTAAAAATAGTCATATTCCACTTCCCTGCATGTATATTTTCTAGTAAAAAAAAAAAGTCAAAATATTACACAGGTAAGAATATATATA
>Ga0214544_1009891_pt1 | contig 14537 bp, 14 predicted proteins | sample CNSS3metaG_FD_160074 | JGI IMG/M metagenome (GOLD analysis project Ga0214544, IMG submission 160074) | Root nodule microbial communities from cowpea collected in UCLA plant growth center, Los Angeles, California, USA - CNSS3 | ecosystem: Host-associated > Plants > Roots > Nodule | place: USA...
TAAATTTTTTTTATAAAAAATATTTAATTGATATATGGAACAATAAAAAAATGGGTATGGGTATGGGTATAAGAAAATACCCGTTACCCGGTGGGGATGAGGATGGGTCAAAAGTTGTATACCCGTTAGGTTTGGGGATGGAGATGAGGATGAATTTTTATTATGGGGATGGGGATGGGATCATGATACCCGTACCCGCCCCGCCCCGTTGCCATCCCTATTCTAGAATGATGTTATTTTTTTATTTAGTCTCTTTTCGATTGTTTTTCTTATAAAAAAAATATTTTCTAGATTACTTATATAATTTAATAGCAAACTACATATCATCCAACGACTTATCATTTTATCTCTGTTATATATTTCTATTTATCACTTTTTTAAATATGAATAAACACAAAGGGTCATTTTCCCATAATTTATTATTATTTATTTTTTAAAATACATAATAAATAAAGAAAATAATTATTCTTTAGGGATAACTCACACATTAATATTAATAATTAATAATTAATAATTTGGTAGATCAGAAAAAAGGAAAACCAAAACAATAAAACTGAAATAATAAGAAAATGTGTACACGATCTCTTTATTAACTGTTATTTACGTTAATCATCTTAATTATGTAGTTCACATTAAAATTATTGAAGATTTCTAATCACTATTATAATAAAACTAAACTACTTTAAGATTAAAATATTAGCTACATTAATATCCAATTGTCGTAACGGCCATTTTTAGATAACGTTACGCAGTTCAAGAACTAAAATAAAAGATTACTTTAGCTTTTAATAAATACATATTAAATATACATGAGGAAGCCGAGCCGAGCTGAATAGCAGAAGCGAGCGAGCCACGTCAAAATTGAAAAAACCGATGTTAGTACCGATTTTAAACACGTAATTGTAGTAACCACGACAGGTGGCACTGTTGAGAATTGAGATTTTTTCCACTAATCACAATTTCATCACGCTCGGAGACGCTCTTCCGCGTGCCACAATAATATAAATTAAATTTCTGCCATCACCAATTTTACTTCATTTTTTCTCTTCCATTCCTTCATCCCAAACCCAACCCTCACCTTCTCCTTCCTCCTCTTCTTCTTCTTCCACCTCAAAACCCTTTCCTACATCTCCTCCTTCAGCGTCGCTCCCAACTTCATTTTTCATTTTTGCCCCTCCTTCTCGAGAGAAAAAAAATGGTTAGTTTTTCCTCTTTCTCTGTTTTATTCTGTTATTTCGGAAGCCTCTGGATAAGAGAGAACTCAACTCAACTCCACTCCGCTTCTGACCGATTTCAAGTTCTCTTCGGAGAATTTCATCATTTACGCCCATACTTGTCTTCGGCGTTCTCTCTGTCTGTCTGTGATTTTAAATGATTTTCGGCGGCTGCTGATTTTGTGTTTTTTATATTATTTCGAGCTGGATTCGTGGTCGATCTGATCATCAACATTGAACAGAGTAGAATCGAAGTTTTAATCATGCGTTTTCTGCTTTGCTAACTGTTTGCTCGCATGTTCGGTGATAGATCTGATTTTGATATGGATTTCAGCGTTCTATCTGGAATTGCATTGTGGTTTAGTGTTTTTTTTTCTGCTTGTTAGATCCTCTAGGGATGATTGTAATTATAGGACACGGTTTGGATTATCTTTTGGAGCGTCTTCTGTTAGGTTTTCTGCTCTAAAATACTTGGATCCATTTTTCGTTGCTCATTTTCGTGTTTTTTTAATTAGTTTTTACGTCTGCGTTTATTTTTATTTTATTTCTTCTGTGCGTAATTACTTGGGCTTGCTGCCTCAAATAGATTTATTAAAACTTTGGTGTTTGGTTTAACTCGGTTGTATCTGTCGAAAGCATTTTTGAATGAATTTCTTCCTAAAAGAAAATAAGAAGAAAACAAATTTTCTTGTAGATGTTATCTTGTTTTAGCTTTTCCAAAAGCAGATTTTTTAACTTAGAAGCTAAATTTAGGCTAAAGAGGATTTTTTTTTTTTGTTAACTTTATTTGAGTTTTTCTTCTAAAGGTCCTTCTCGAGTAATTTATCCTAGCAGACAAGTGTAAATTGACCCCATGCAGAGGAATCAAACATTGTTGTTGATGTTTCAATCACATTGCATGGGCTTGTGGATCTGCTCGCTTGTACATTGTAGGCATTGCTAGTGTGAAAGGAGATATTTTCATAATGTAACTGCCTGTTGCTTGTTGACTTGTGGAATTGTACAGGCGAACGCAGCATCAGGCATGGCTGTCCACGATGACTGCAAGTTAAAGTTTTTGGAGCTCAAGGCGAAGAGGACATATCGGTACATCGTTTATAAGATTGAGGAGAAGCAGAAGCAAGTTGTTGTGGAGAAGCTGGGTGAGCCAGCAAATGGTTATGAAGATTTCACTGCCAGTCTTCCAGCTGATGAGTGTCGATATGCTGTTTATGATTTTGATTTTGTCACCGAAGAGAATTGCCAGAAGAGCAGAATTTTCTTCATTGCATGGTAATGTCACAACAGCTTTAAGCGTAACACAATCAAAACGACCATAAATTTGAAAATTCCAATCACGTTTTGTTCATAGAGTTAATATTTTGTTGCTTTTGTTTGAAGGTCCCCTGATACATCTAGGGTTAGGAGCAAGATGATTTATGCGAGCTCCAAAGATAGATTCAAGAGGGAGCTTGATGGAATTCAGGTTGAGCTGCAGGCAACTGATCCTACTGAGATGGGTCTTGATGTGTTCAAAAGCCGTGTCAATTAAAAGATTCTGTTTATGCATTATGAGTTGTGATGGGGATCTTCCTTCAACTGAAGTTCCTCATATGGAAATGTCTATATTTTGTGGGATGGTCAACTTGGCTAATTTGGACTCAATTTTCCAAGTTTTGACAATGAAGTCTATTATTGCAACTTCAACCAGCTTCTCTTGTTCCAGTGTATCTTGTGGTTTGTGACATACAACCCGTGTTTGGGTGTCATCTTAATCCTATGCCTGCTAGTTAATTTTTGTGACTGCTTTCTTTGTGTGATTGGACTAAAATTTGGAATCGGCTATTGATGTAATATTGACAATTGCCATCTTACTAATGTCTTGCAACTCAAATTAACTGAACCAAGTCCCCCATAACAAGATTCAGGGGTGAGTTTTCTCATAATTGCATTTGCATTAAACAATAGTTAACAGATATGACGTTTCATAAACACCGTAGGATTTTCAAGTATTTGGGGTGATTAAGGTTCTCCACTTTTGTACCCAAAGTAGTTTTGTTTATATACTTGCAAAAAAGTTCACAACCAAAGCCCATATACAATATACCATAGGGCAAAATATGTTTTTAATACAACATCTGTTAACAAATTTTGTTTTTAATATATCTAATGTTTTCTTTTTACTAATTTCGGTTTTGGTATAATTAATATTTTTTATGTGACGTGTTACATCAAGGGTAACTTATATATGCATTACGTGACGTAGGAGAAATGTCATTAAGTGAACATAGGAGAAATGTCACTTGGATGGTGGTTATAAGTGGTAGGTATAAGTTTTAAGACTTGTAATTTTTAAATCGGGATATGTTATGCATTTATCATTGTCTCTTACATTGACAACAAAACTCTAAAAGAGGGCTAATTCTAATATGTTTAGGGTTTCAACTATGGTAGATGATGAAAAATGATGTGCTGTTTTAACAAAAAAAAGAAGTGATGTGATGGGAATAGTGGTGTCCAAAGTGTAAGTCTACAAGAAGACCAATTCGAATATTTTTGAACCGGTTGGTTTTCCAAATTGAGATGAAAACGCTAAAAAAACCAACTTGAATGTTCCAAAATTATATTTGGTAGATAATGAAAAGCAACCCTAGCCAAGGGGCCAATTACATTCCACAGGTAGATTTATTTCTGGACTTTATATTATAGGTCTTGGGCAAAGTAACAAGATTTTAGGCCTTAGAAAAGTCTATGAGTTTGCATTTTCCATCGACTATACAACTTGGAAGGCTAGGGAGAGACTTATCTCCTTTGGGAGTGAGTGGCCATATTATTGGAGAGTTTTCTTAGTGATTACATGACATTCTATAAATGGAGAGAAATTTTCCACTTTCTTGAGTGATCAAATGACACTCTAAAAATAAAGAGGATTTTTCTAATTTTTTCAATTCTTCTTTAGTGGCCACATTTCCGCCTCTTATTGGAAATGACTTTTGTTTTGGTCTCCAAGCTAGCTAAGTTAGAATTTTTAAGGTTTTCATCTCCAAAATTGGTGAGACCTTGGACTACAAATAAAGTTGTCTCCCCCTTATAAATTCATTTTAAGATTAGTAGAATTATGCTATCAAATTGCTTGTGCACACTTGTCTCTAAAGTCAAGACTAGAGTATCCCATATGGTCTCCTCTAGCCACCCTTCATTAAGTATTGGCCTAACCTTACTTGAGAGCACCAAACTGCACCATTCTACTCGTCAAACCATCAAAACCGAGACCTCATTACCAATTGTCTTTGCTACTGTGTGCCCCACCATTCATGGAGTCTTTTTCAATGCTTGGAGCATCCTAGCTTGAGGAGGGAGTCATCATTTGGTATCAAGAGGTTATGTTATATAAGAGCTAAGTAACTTGGTCCTTGGTCTAATTTCATTTTCATGTTTTTTATAGAATTTTCTTTCTTGTCTTGTTTTTCACCATCTATAACCTTTGGTTTTCGTGGTTCTTATAATTGTTTCTCTTGGAACCATTTGACCATATAGCTTAAAAACCCTATCATGGTGTAGTTGTGTGCTTTTACATTTGATTTGAGTTTTTGTTCATCTTGTATTTTTGGTTATATCATATGTTTTTAGTCATTTTTATTTTCAAATCCTTGTATGTTGTCCAGAGTTTTGTTTAATTCATATATGTTATCAATTCCATGTTTAACCATTTGATTTTGTTTATTTGACTTTGTTTATTTCCTTGTGTTTACCGTTTTGCGCCACTTATCATTGCATTTGAGTGAGTTAGTTGAAATTCTCTTCCTTTTTAGAACCTTAAAAATAAACCTTTACATCTAGATAACCATAACTATCTTATTGTCCAGTGAAAATTTTCTTTGAGCTTTCTTAATCACCCTAATATTTTGTATTTTTGAGTGCTTTTATTTTTACATATTTGAGTTCATGTTTGTTAGTAGATCATTAGTAAGTTCTTAGAGTTAGGTTTTTATTATATTTTCTTGAGTTTCATATTCTATAGTTTGAATCCTTTAAGTTTCCATTCTACTATTAGTGTCTTGTTTTTCCTTACAAGTTCATATGATGAAATAAATGCAATAGTAGTGTTTCTATTTCTGAATTTTGGTGATGCTGGAAAAGTGATAAAAAGAAAGAAAAAGAGTTCAAAAGATAAAACAAAAATACAAAAAAGAGAGAAAAAGAGTAAAATAAAATGACAAAAAGAGTGCACTAAAATCACTACTACTACTTACTTTTGGTATGCTTAAATTGCTTGAAATTTCAGACTATTTTTGGTGCAGTAAACTTGTTTTTACATTAGCTAAATCTCATTTTGAGCCAAAAATGAGTGGCTCAATGCACCATTAGCTCATGGTTTGATTGGCCAAAAAAGACTTCTCTATTCTAGTTATTTTTGGTTTTATTCATCCATTATAGTGCCTTTCTTTAGGTGAATCTTTTTGTGTGTTTAACTTCATTTTTTTTTTGCTTTTACTTTCTTGCTTGTCTTCTTGCTAATATAGTTTTGTCATACATAAGTTCCTTTCTGCAAGAGCCTTGATCATTTTAAGCATTTTTCTCGATTTCTCGTTATCCTTCTTTCTCTCGATTTTATGATCTATTTTGGTGTAGGAGCTCTCTTTTTCGGTGAGCCAATCCTTGAGGTAGCATCTTAGGGGTGGAGACCTAATTGGACCTTGAACCTTGAAGAGGTGACAAAAAAACCAAGAGTGAAACACTTGAAAAAGGAGTGACAAAATGGCTTGAAGTGATGCACATTGGATTAGTTTTTGCAACGCGCATCGTCTCCATCCGTTGCAGCCAGACACATATTGTCCACGCACTGCCGTCGAAAGGTCGAAACGTCACCACGCCTCCTCCATAGCTATCACCGGAGCCCCCTTTGTCAGTTTTGGCTTTCAAAACTTCATTTCGGTGAAGTTTAAAGAAGTCAACCTTGTGAAAGCCTATAACATTCTAGCCTGATATTACTTATTTAAATGAAATTAATAATAATAAAATAAAAAGATAACATTTATTTAACACATTTTCCAAAATGTGGGAAAATAAAAGCTTTATTATAAGCATCAAACGATAAAATCTAGAAATATGTTTAACTCTTACAAATATAAAATGATTCATAGTACTGATTACAAAAATAATTCATAAAATTCATATAAAATATTTCCATGTAAAAACTCCCATGTTGGCTCCACTCTGGCTTTGAGTATCCACGTGCTCACTTACATCAACATCTGTTCCCATGTAACAAGTTACATGATCATCGTCAAACACACACAGATAAGGTGAGCTCAAAATACAATAAAATATCATATACAATAAAAGTAACAAGTTAACCCTTGACCCTTTTGAGAACCCCAATCCTCAGACCCAAGCATTCACATCTTTCTCTTGACGCCTCTTGATTCTACACCCTTTGATGATTACTTTGATTGATCTTTGTTGTCACAAATGTCTACACGCCCCTTCGACTGCAGGCCACACCTATAGTCCACATGTGATAATGATCTTGTCACGACCATAATCTGCAACACCAAGTAGAGTTTCCCAATACGAATCGCAGTCTATATTTGTCTCAAGACTACCAAACTCATCGGATAACACCAAGGAGGACAATCTTTAGGAACCCATTCGTAGGAGCCACGATCTCGCACACTCCACTGGACTTCCAAAACCACTACTCCACACGTGAGAATGATCATGTCACGGCCACAATCCGCAACACCGAGTGAAATTTCCCAATACGAATCGCAGTCTGTATTTATCCCAAGACTACCAAACTCGTCGGATAACACTAAGGAGGACAATCTTCCGGAACCCATCCGTAGGAGCCACGATCTCGCACACTCCACTGGACTTCCAAAACCATTAGGCTACAACTTTGAGTGACCACGTGTTACCCTAATACAAGCTACACTCGTAATTAGGCCCTCGACAAAGCATCACCTTAAGACCTCCATCCAAAGTCGTGTAGAATCCTCCTTACAGTCCAATTCTGCACCTGGAACCACCTGACGCCTCACTCGCATCGCCTGGCGAAAACTGGTTCCAAACCGCTTGGCGGAACCCACACGCCGGCAGGCGACAAGCGCCTTCTAGTACCTCTGTCAGACCAATTTCGTCTAGCGAGACTACCCCTTCTAACAGGCACCACGTGAGTCTAGTGGCCACTGCCACTGTTTTGGGTCTCTATTGTCTAACGGCTCGTCCCACGTCGCCAGGCACCATACTAGTAGCGACAATGCTACTAGTTTTTTGGCAATTTGAGATTGGTTCCAAGGAACCCAACCCTCCACATGAAATCAATCATCACTTAAATACTTATTCAATTATAATAACATGACTAACATATAGTCCATACACCAACATGCATTATGATTTCCTTACACCATTTATTTGACTAAGTAAAACATAACATGTGCATTACTACCACATCACAACTTACGCATACATACAATACTCAAACATCCCATTTTACCACACTAATTTTCAATCAATCATCCCAATTTGCAATAAATAACAGTTCCTAAATCATACAATATACCATATCACAGTCAAGGTAAACTTACCACTTCTACACTCTTGTAATTCCAATTATCACATAATCATACTTAATTCAATTACATACATTTGTGTCCTTTCCACCACCTCTGCCTAATTATCCAATATTATACACAAAATTTCCTAAAGAATCCACCCTAGTAGCCTAATGTGTTGCCTAATTGTAGTTCATGTAGCGCCAGGCGGTGCATACACACTCTGGGTTCTTCCCAAGTTTTCCTGCACTAGTACAAACCCTAACCCCCAATTCTTCAATCAAACACGCGTTTTGGTACTCTTTTAGTGTGCAATCACCTATACAATGCGGGTTTATAAAAAAGTAGGATCCTTTTCATGAAACATAACACCAATCTTAGAGACTAATCATATTTCGTCATACTCAAACCTAACACGAACCTTAACCAATTATGCAATGATTCATACCAGTTTCATCCAAAAACTCACTTGTAGGCAATTTTTCACATTCAAATTCACATGTACATACATAAAGGATCAATGCAAGTTTCTCAAATATTGAAGAAACCACAACAGGCCAAGAACTGGACAACCCAATTCGTGTCACATGGCAGACAACACGCAGCCACCAAGTCGTTCATAGGAAAAACTAGAAAAATGGGTTCTAGAGCATGCGTAGCTTGGCAGGTCTTCAACGCCGCCAGGCGGTTTCTGAAAAATTCCAAAAACGCGAAGAAACTCAAAACGAATTGACAGGAAAAATGCATCTCATACATTACACAATTATATAAGTAAAGGTTAAAGCACGAAGTGCAGTTCTCCTAACTTGGAAATCCTGCTATAATTGCTCCACCATCATTAATTTTTGCTCCAACTTTGATCTCCAACCTAAAAAAACCTTCTCTCAACCCTCTCACACCTCCTTAACTCAACTCTCTAAGGTCTTAAATTCTATGGTTGGCAATCACATGAATTTATGTTGTTCTCCCTTTCTTTTCCAACTCTAAAACTAATTTCATTGAATTAAAACGAAATTAAATTCAAATAAATTCCTTAATTGGTCCTTAATAGCTAATCAAGTCCAATTAATCCCTTTATCTACGTCTAGATTCATAGAACCTATCTCAAACTCTTCATCTACTCAATTTCGTCCCCAAGGCATAAAAAAGAAATAAAATGTTATGATTTTACTCTAGCCAAGGTTTGAGCCCTCAACCTTCCAATTACCAAGTGCATGCACAACCATCAAGCCAATTCATGTTTCTTAGTAATTCATACTTATCTATGATTTTATCTTACTACTATAGTCATACTTTATTCTCAATCATTTTAGCTAGTACTATTCCACATCATGATCACCTTGAGAAAGATTGAAGTTATGTGCCTACCAAAAAAGCTAAACAATGGAAACAAGTAAATTTCCAATTTTGTGACCTATTGTGACAATCTATGGAACCAAGTCTTTTAGTGTCCCTTAGAGCTTTCAAAACATGTCACTCAATTTTGAAGAAAGCTCAAACCATCTATACCGACGATATTCAACACCTCTATGATTCTGCAAACAGGCTAGCCTCTCTTAAAATGACAAACCATGATATGGTGTCTTTCATGACTAAAGCCCAATCAACCATGGAAGACTCATGTGGATCGTCTTAAAGTCCGATTAGATGCAAAAGGGTACACTCAGGTTCATAGCCTTGATTATTGTGAAACTTTCTCTCCAGTGGCCAAGATGACTATTATTCGTTTCTTCTTTGTAATGACAACAATTCGTCACTAGCCATTTTATCAATTGGATATAAAAAATGCCTTCCTCCATGGTGATCTTGAGGAAGAGGTTTACATGGAGCAACTTACTGAATTTGTTGCTCAGAGGGAGTCTGGTATGGTATGCAAATTACATCGTTCTCTATATGGCCTCAAGCAATCACCACGTGTTGGTTTGGAAAATTTAGCTCAATTGTTCAAAAATTTGGGCTAAAACATAATGAAGGAGATCATTATGTCTTTTACTATCATACATCTCTTAGGAAATGTATTTATCTAATAGTCATCTTGTGTTGTCAAGAAATGATATAATCATTACAAGAAATGATATCGCTGGCATATCTCAACTAAAGGACTACTTATGTAGACATTTTCAAACCAAGGGTCTTCGAAGCCTCAAATACTTTTTGGGCATTGAAGTAGCTCGGTCAAAAGATGTAGTTACAATCTCTCAAAGAAAATATTCTCTTGATATATTACAAGAAAAATGCATGATTAATTGTAGACCAATAGACAGTCTAAGGACCCAAATCAGAAATTAATGGTAGAAGAAAGTGAATTATTCTCCGATCTAGAGAGATATAGGAGGCTGGTTGAAAAATTAATTTATCGCACCATTACAAGGCCTGATCTATCTTCTGTAGTTAGAGTGGTTAGTCATTTTATACAAGCTCCATGTGTTGGCCATTGGAATGTTATTATCCGCATTCTAAGGTACCTATAAAAGGCTCCCAATTTAACATCTTAACCGGATATTACGAATTTAAATAATAAAATAAAAAAATAATAAATAAGCGTCATTTATTGAAATATCATTTTCCAAAAACGTGGAAAATTTAAAACTTTATTACTTCAAAATTTATTAAAATATCCATACTTATAAAACTCAATTATAATACCAAAGTATAATAATATAAAAGTTTACAATTCATTTAAAACGCATAAACTTAAAACTCTAATAAATCTTTTCTCCCATATAGCCCACACTATGGCTCTATATCTCACCAAATCCACCTACAACATCATTTGCTCCCGTGTACCGCATATACGATCATCGCTAAACACAAACAAATAAGGTGAACTAACAGTTAAACAAAATATATATATATATATATATATATGTATATATATATATATATATATATATATACATATATATATATATATATATATATAAATATATATATATATATATATATATATATATATATATATATATATATATATATATATGTATACATATACATACATATATATATACATATATATATATATATGTATACATATATACATACATATGTATGTATATATAAATGTATATATGTATGTATGTATATATGTATATATATGTATATATATGTATACATATGTATATATATATGTATATATATATGTATATATATATATATAAACACCAAAGGAATTTCATTCTTTGATTTCATACATTTCATTCTTTGATTTCATACCACATGGCCACCACTATATCATCTATGGTCTACGTCTTTAGACGAATATCTCAAGATGTCTTGTTGTCATATCTACAAGCCATAAGTTGTAAAGCACGTGCGGGAAACCTGCTACAGATCATATTATGTAACGCTAGGTGAAGTTCCCAATATGAATATCATTCATAACATCCTAAGACTACCAAACTCGTTGGTCTCACACCAAGGAGGGCAATCTATCTTGAACTGCCGTACGAGCCACAACTTGCACACTCACACTGGTAACACTCGCCAACCCAAGCCACAACTCAAGAGTTCCTCGTGTTCATCCGCCATCCTAAGCCACAACTCAAAAGATGTCATTCCGAACCACAATTGAAGGAATGCCACGTGCTTAACCCCTATCTTGAGCCACAACTCAAGGGATACGTTCTGAGTCACAACTCAAGGAACACCAGCAAGCCGACCTTCGAGATATCACCAAAGCCTTGTAGACCACGCACATCCAAAGCAAGCAAAACACGCTTCCAGACAGCCTGGCGGGGGACACGTGTCGCCAGGCGCCAAACGCCTCTAGTGCCACTGTCTGCAAGTGTCGCCTGACAGGACGACCCTCACTACCAGGCACCACATGTTGCAGTAACCACTGCGAGTGTAGTTATCGCCTAGCAATCCAAACTCCTCCGTCAGGCGCTACACCAGTACAACAAATTGTACTGGTTTAGGCCTCTCAGATTTGATTTCAGTCCTTCTCCTCTTATCCATGATACATCGCATGATTTCCTATCAAGTAAGTTCCATTTTATGTTGCTGAACTTACCTTTCTTGTGCCTTACTATCATAATCACCCTCACTCTCTTGACTACACAAATCTCCTTAAATCAACTAAGGTCAAACAATATTACTCTAATTTAGACCAAAGTCACAAACAGACCTGAAACTTATCACGGTGTTCCACTGCCACATCAATCTCAAAGCAATTACAAGTAACATACCCATTTATACCTTACCTTAGCATGATAACACATCTTTATCTTAGGCAATTTTACCTCACATCCCAACTCTTAACTCAGATTATGGCTCATCATTCAGCAAGATTCTGGTTTACATTGACCTTTATTACATTGTCATTATATTCAGACTTTTAACATAGCTCAACATTTAGAATTCTCCCTAATCTCATTCCATAAATTTCTCACTCCATGTATTACTTAATCATTGTAATACCATAGCCAACATATCTCAACCATACTTTCACATAACCCAAATCTACCTCGCGTCGCCTGGCGGGTGTTCATCACCGCTAGGCCATTCAAACAAAACCCAGGAAACTGGGTGAACAACCAAGCGTGGCCTGGCGACAGTTCATCGCCCGTCAGGCGATTTCTGGAAAAAATCCAGAAACACGAATTTGAACAAAATTAACAAAGCTTGGGCAGTATAATCATCATACATCTTGCAACAAATAGTAATACAAGTAAATATGTGGAGTCCAACTCCCCTAACCTGGTTTCCTTGTTAAAACTTGAATATTATTAATTCTTTCCTTGCTCCCAATGGCTTGCCTTAGCTCTCTCTCCAATTGAGCCCCTATGCTTCAATCAACAACACAGTTTCCACTCTGAATTCTCTCTCCCTATTGTGCAGAACAATGGTAGCCTTCACCCTCTCTCCTTTTCCTCTTAATTGGCTAATTACTAAGCCTTAATGATTGGTTAATGGCTCAAAACGAAAATACCATTAAAATTAAGTTTTAATTGTCATTCAATGGCTATTCCATGGTGGTTTTTCAGCCCCTTGGCCGCCCCTTCTAGCTGCTAGGGTTTCTTACCTTTCTTATCCATGCCAAAAAGAATTTTGGCAAAAAAAAAGTTCAATTTGGGACTACCAAGGTTTAAACCCGTAACCATGCGGATATCAAATCAATGCACAACCATTCATCCAATTCATGTTTCATGATAATTCCTATAATTCTAGGATTATATCATCACTCATCATGATCAAACCCAAGTCCTTTCACACAACCAAGTACTCTCAACCACTTGAGCTAGTACTTTTCCACATTACATTAATTAACATTTAATGCTATAAAGGCTCCCACTAACCTCATTTATGAATTAATTATTTATTTAATTAATTAAATTTCACGGGTCTTACACCCGAGAAAGGGTTGTTATATGAAGATAAAGAAAGCACTCAGGTCTTTGGATACTATGATGCAGATTGGGCAAGTTCGCCTATTTCATGGAAAAATAAGAAACAAAATGTAGTGGCCTGGTCTACAACTGAAGCTGAATATAGGGCAATGACGTCACTAACATGTGAACTTATATGGGTAAAGTAGTTCCCTTAAGAGCTTAAGTTCTGTGGCATCCAGACTATAAAGATGTATTGCGATAATCAAGCTGTTATCCACATTGCATCAAATACAGTGTTTCACAAGAGAACTAAACATGTAGAAATTGATTGCCATTTTGTTTGTGAAAAATTGTTGACGAAAGAAATATATACTAAGCTTGTTGAATTAAATGACCAACTTGCTTATGTGTTGACCAAACTTGGAACTTGGAATAATTATCTGTTACAAACTTGGAACATATAATCTATATGCTCCAGCATGAGGGGGAGTCTTGTAATAATTATTAAGTCTACCTGAAGTAAGGAGTAGTGTGTTGGGTTACCTCTAATTATTTCTTTTAGTTTTGTAGCTAGCAGTCTAGGGTAGTCTCTTAATCTTCCATATCTCTATTGTATTAGCTTTTAATCTATACAAATAGATGAACATGGGAAGCGTCATTTAAGCCCTCTAAATATATATTTTCTCTGTTTAATCTTAACTGGTGTGTTTGGGACTACATTGCTATGTTAAGGTTGTGTTATGTAGGGTGATTGAAATGTAGTTTGTAATGTGTATCAATGAATGACTAAATGAAATTATTAATTTTTGTGTTTTGTTCAATTTAGTCGTTGTTTTAGTTAAATAATGTTCGATTTAGTGGTGTTTTAGTTAAATAATGTTCAATTTAATCTCTATTCATCACCCCTAACCCTCAACTTCATCACCACCAGACCCTCCACTTTATTGCCCCCTAAACCTCCACTTTGTCACCCTCATCGCCCTCTTTGTCAACTAACAACTTCTGAAACACAATCAACAAGACTATTATCTCCAGTCTCTAAAGGTCCATGACAGTAGCCAACAACTTCATTTAAATCATGCCATGACAAAACTTATACTAGTTTATCTCCCTAACCCTCATCCCTCTTTTATACCCAATTTTATTCCAAAATACAATAAACATTGTAATGACAACATTCATTAGAAGCTCAAGTAATAAAAAATCATCCACGTAACACAAATAGTGTCACCTTGTACAATATCTCGTCATCAATTTAAATAGCGTCAAGAAAAATGACCAAATAAAACATGATTTAGTAAAATAGGAACCAAATTAAAAATGACCAAATAGAACATGATTTGGTACAATATCTTATGAGAAGCTCACATCTTCATCAATATTTTACATTTTTTTTTCAAGATTCCATTTTTGGGTTTTTTTTTTTTTTTTTTTTTTTATATTTTTTTATTTTTGGG
>Ga0214544_1009892_pt1 | contig 14534 bp, 9 predicted proteins | sample CNSS3metaG_FD_160074 | JGI IMG/M metagenome (GOLD analysis project Ga0214544, IMG submission 160074) | Root nodule microbial communities from cowpea collected in UCLA plant growth center, Los Angeles, California, USA - CNSS3 | ecosystem: Host-associated > Plants > Roots > Nodule | place: USA...
GGTAATACTCCAATTTGTCCGCTATTAGTAGGTAAAATGATTTCCTTCACTTCTGAATCCCAAACAATTCGATTGGGGGTCAATACACAAAGATTTAAAGTCATTTCTTCAAATTGCTCTCCGTTTATTTTTCGTACAAAGTTTTAAACCTTATTATCTATTTTTCTTTTTTATCATCCTATTGGATATACCTGTTATGTACAACAAATTTGATTATAAGTTACAAAAAATACCCTTATTATTTGCACTAGGTGACTAAATTGAAGAAAAAAACAGGCCAAATCAAATCTCAGTCTAATTGGAGAACATTGAACAAATGAGTAGGTAACTGCATATTACTTTTTGTAAAAAATTTTAGATATATTAATCAATCTTTTGTTTGTTATCCAATGACATATATTTCTTACGAACCACAAATTTGCTTACAATTCAAAAAAACCATGGGGAGCTGCATATTACTTTTCCTACAAATTTTTAAAATTTACTAATTAATCTTTTTTTATCATCCTATTGGATATCATGTTATGTATCACGAATTTGATTATCAGTTACAAAAATCTACCCTTATTGCTTGCACTGGGTGACTGGGTTGAAGAAGAAAACATGTCAAATCATATTTCAATATGAGTGGGGAACAATAAATAAAATGTGTGGAGAACTGCATATTACTTTTTGTACAATTTTGTACAATTTTTTTAAATATACCAATCAATCTTTGGTTTGTTATCCAATGACATATATTTCTTATGTATTCAGAATTTGCTTAAAGTCACAAAAATCATGGACAACTGTGTATTATTCTTAGTACAAATTTTTAAAATTTAAAATTTATTTTGTTTATATAATCATATGGTATGTACCTGTTATGTACTACAAATTTGATTATAACTTACAAAAATCTACCCTCATTAATTGTCCTAGGTGGTTGACTTGAAGAAAAAAATAACTCAAATAATATCTCAATCTAAGTGAATAACAATGAACAAATGAGTGAGAACTGCATATTAGTTTTAGTAAAATTTTTTATATATACTAATAAATCTTCTGTTTGTTATCCAATGACATATATTTCTTGTGTACCACAAATTTACTTACAAGTCACAAAAAATCACGGAGAGCTGCGTATTTTTGACGTACAAATTTTTAAAATTTACTAATTAATTGTTTTTTTATCATCCCATGGGATGTATATGTTATGTACAGGTCAAATCAAATCTCAATCTAATTGGAAAACAATGAATAAATGAGTGGGAACTCACACAGACACCTTATTTTCATCTCTTTTGGATAAAAGAACAAAAATCAATCTTAGGAGAGGAGGCAGAATTAAAAAAAAAGAAAAGTGAAGGGGTAGTTAACAAAAGAGTGAGATGGAGGAGAAGAAGAAGAATTGAAAATTTTAGATGTTTTTCATTGTCAACTAACATATTTTTGTTCACTGTTTCTTATGAATCCGACAACTTAACATATTTTCGTTATTATTTCTTGTTTTTCTACTTTTTGTTGTCTGATAGAGTAAATTGTGATATAATTATAATAACTAGAAAAAATATTTTTTCTAATGATATATATGATGAAAGGAACAAAAAGTCATAACCTAACAGTTTTACATTTACCAAATTGTTAACCGTCTAACCTTATGTGTTATGAGATGTTACGGTTAACACATTTCCATTTCTTCTTATGTATTTACAAATTGTTGCATAATTTACACTTATTTATAAAAGAATATATATGTAATAAAATATAACTGTTTATGACTATTAATAAAAAAATATGTAAGCGTAATTATCAGTTTATATAAATAAAACTTGCAATCTTATAATACAATTTTTATTTAATCGATAATATTGGGAAAGGTTTTTTTCTCCGTAAGAAAGAGTGGGTCAGAAGGTGATTAGAGTCCAGTACCGAGATTGTAATTGGCCCAGGTTGGTGGTGTAGTCATTTTACTTTTCAGCCCTTTCCCATCCCATCTCGCATCTGTGAGAGAGTTCGAGGTAGCTACCGGAGAGAAATACAGAGATCGCAATCAACAAAACATAACAGCACGACAAAGAATAATTGAATCGTGAATCGTTTGCAGAAGAAGAGGTAAAGGAATCGAGAAGAGAAGGAGTCATCGAAGCCAAAGATGTTACCCACAGCTTCCAAAGGACGTTCTTCTTCTTCCTCTTCTTCCTCTCGACCTAATAATCCCATGCTGCTTCCTTACCTCCGCAGAATCATCAAGGTTCCGATCTCTTCCTTTAATTTCCCGATTTCGTAGATTTACTTCGCGCTCCATTTTAAGATCCAATTCCTGCTTTTATCTCTGCCTTTCGTTCTTACATCCTAAATGCCATTGCTTAAATTGCTCGGCGTGTAAGCCAAATTGTTGCTCAATTTCTTAATGTTTCGGTTCAAAATTGAATAGGTTGGACTGTGCTGTTCTGATTTGAAGAGTCCGATAGGCGTCAGTGTTCAATCTGTGCTGATTCGTTTGTTATTCTTGTAGTGGCAACAAATGGATATTGAATACACTTTTTGGCAAATGCTTCATCTATGTACGTCACCGAAAGTTGTGTAAGTACATGTAAATTAAATCATCTGATCTCTGCCCTTCCCCTTGCTGTTAGCAATGAAATTCGCGTTTTGTTACCATGATCTAACGCAATAGCAATGTGAATCTAATTTCGTGGGACATTATTATTGTGTATGCTCATGATTCTTTGTCGAGATTAACCCTTCTGCTTTGTGTGTATTTGAAATTTCTATAACTGGTTCTCTGAATGCTTTTTTGGTGTTGTTCTTGGAATGGAACTGTACAACGGATGCAGCTATCAGCATACTAAATATCACAAACGTAAGTCTGTGTCTTGTGAATATTTTTATTCTTTTTTGATTTATTGGTGCAAATTTTTTCACAGTGATTAGTTCACCAATCTTATTGAGCTTGTTTTACTAGGCTATGTTCCTTGGGTAGCATTTATTTGAAATAATTTATAGTGCATTAGGCTAGTTGCATCCTTGTGATATGTTCCAGGGACAATAAATAGTTGTCATTGGTGTAAGTATCTTACATGTAGTGTCAGATTGGAAATGCATTTAGTGGTAGATTGTCAAAGCCAAGAGTTTATATGTAAACTTGTGGAGCATCCTTAAACTTGACTTGTGGGCCTAATACAAAATGTTCGTAAAACTCCTTATAGTGAGTGGTGAGGAAAAGTACAAAGATTGTCATAGGGAACAATGAAAGGTTCAAACTTAAGCAGTAGACCATAGAAAGCATCCAACAGAATGGTGCTCTAGTGCTTATTATTTCAGTATAGCAAAGCACAATAGATTACTTCGGAGAATTGCCAATGGTTATTTCTGAAAACACATAACAGAACACAAATAATGTGCATTGATTCTGGATTGAAAGTACAAATAGAATGGATGATAGGGATTAAAAAACAAACTCAAATACCTCAAATTGTATTAAAATTCACTGGGTGGAACTAAACAACATTAGAATCAGAAGCCAATGTGAAGTTTTAATAAATAAGGAGACAGTATAAAATAAGGTGCACTTGGCGATCACCCTAGTTTGCAGGTAGCGGCCCTTCTCTGAGGCAGAAGCCTTTCCAGCCTCCTTCCGCCCCACATGCCTCCTCCTGCTCGTACATATTCCTTTTCCAGCCTCCTGCTCCTGAGAGAATGGAAGTCTAATGAGTCCAGTTGAGTCTATCAAGTAATGAGTTTGAAGTTGAGTCTGTTTGATTCCCCTGCCCACAGCTGTAGACTTGTATGGTTCTACAAACTGACTCGTGGGCTTCACAACCATGACTAATGAATGATGCCAATGACATCATTCATTGATCTTATGCTGAAATTCCTTTTATCTTCACTGGTGAATTGATTTCACTTACTTGGGATCATAATATTATTCTTCTCAAACAAGAGATTATGAGCAATATTGTTTTTAACTGATTTGGGCCTAATCATTCCATTCCCTTTTCACGAATCTCTTGTAAACGTTATACATGCGTATAACAACTGACAGACACAACCAATGATGGGATAGAATTTAAGAATTTCACAGCTTACGTTTCTTTCAAGTAAAATTACCTTTGAATGCGAGAGTTAAATCTTTCACAGAGAGCTGCTTTTGAAGATGAGTCATGAAGAACTTTGGCTTATTATTAGGCTTGCAAATCAACTTATTTTAGTGATACACGATCATGCAAATGTTTCAGGAAAAAAGGACTTCAGAGTTAATTGTATAATTAATGTCTGTTTTATGAAATTAGGAAATTTCATTTGGTGATTTCAAAAAATTGTTTAATGATTTCCTTCTTATTGTTTGATATTAGAAACCAAGAATCAATGGGCACGTGATGACCCTGCATTTGTTGTGATCTGCAGTCTTCTTTTGGCAGTTGCAACTTTGGCTTATTGTGCCGCGTAAGTTTTTTAGAACATTTGATGGTGGTGGCTCCTTGTGGACCAGTAGCTAAAATTCACTATACTTTTGTAAAACAGAAAGGATATGCAATGCAGCTAAAGTAAATCCTTGTATTTTATTTATTTAACTGAAGGAGGATATTTTGAAAACTTCCCTTATGAAAACATTCAGTTGATTTAGACTTTGGTACGTGAATCTTATTAAATCGTGAATCATGAACCAAACCTCTATTGTTATTGGATTATCCATTATGTAACTTTACTTTATATTTGTTCCCACTCTGCCTCTACTAACTTTTGGTATTGTATTTTCCCATATTCTTTCAGGTATGACCATAGTACTGCCCATACACTTCTTGTTATCTTCTCAGTGTTGTTTTTCCACTTTATACTGACAGGTGTATTTCTGGCAACTTTTTGTTGGTAAGGGTACTTCCTGTACAAATTATTGCATCCTTTTTTTTTAATCACTTGATCTTGGTACCAACACTGGTGGATATTATCCGTGTATTCTCTAGGTTCCTGACTAACTCTTATCTTCGAGAAGAGGCTCCAAATAGCTATGTGGTTGAACAACGTGTTGAATGGTAAGTTCAAGTAATTGTGCCTGTTTCATGTGTTACTTAGTTTGCTAGTATTTTGAGAACATTTTCTAATATTTGGCCATGTTTCTTTAAAATGTCTGATCAATTGATAAGCAAAGAATTGAATTGAGAACACCCTTATCTTTATAATTTTGTTAATTATTTTTCAATAGCTGATTATATTTGTTTTGGTTTCTCATGGAAGGATGTATGCATTTGATGTACACTGCAACTCTTTCTTCCCATTGTTTGTTTTGCTCTATGGTAATTTCTGACTCCTTGGTTAGTGTGAACTCTGTTATGATATAGGAAACTACAATATCTTGCATTAGAGTGGTACTGATGTCTGGTCCCTTGACAGTGATCCATTATTTTGTATCTCCTCTATTGGTGGCTCACGGTTTCATTCCAGTATTGCTGTCAAATCTTCTGTTCATGGTGGGAGCTTCATACTATCATTATCTAAATTTCCTAGGTTATGATGGTAACCCTCTCTCTCTCTCACTCATTAATATTTTACTTTTATACACACACACACACACACTCTTACACTGTTCAACAACCTTTTACTATATTATTTTATCCCATAGCTCACGAATAGATTAAAAGCATATCCATACACACTCTTACACGCAGTTCAACAACCTTTTACTAGATTATTTTATCCCAGAACTCACCAATAGATTAAAAGTATGCGTTGCATAAATTATATGCACATCAAAATTAACGTATTTAATGTACTATATACATTTAAAAGATATGAAAATAAGAATAATTTAGTTATCTTCATTCAATTTTTATATGATTTAATATGAAAAATCTCAGAATATACACTATCTTTTATCCTATATATATAGGATCCTTTTAACTGCTTCACAAGAATTAAATAATATTGGTAATTTAATTAATGGCATTAAATTTTTTAACAATTTGTGTAATTTTTCCATAATTACCCTTAAAACCACTGAAATTCCTTTTTCTCGATCTGTATACCTAGTTGATGTATGGCAACTTAAGGGAGTTTTTGTAAAAATGTAAATCAATGAGGTAAACAACTTGGAGGGACTCTTATAAAAATAAGGCCTAAATGTGTTTTTAATCCCTGTACAATTAGTGAGTCTTCATTTGGGTCCCTATAAAATTTTTCATTGTTTTTCATCCCTGTAACTTTTTTAGTTCCTAACACTCATTTATGACGGATAGATAATATTTATTTTATTGATTATTTAGGAGTTTGTTTTGGATGTCATATACAAACATTATATCACAAAACTATTATGCGTTATTACAGAATGGTGATTGACCTTTTATTCAACATATAAGCCTTTAACTAGTATTATAATTCTAGGGATGAAAAAATTAGTGATTTTCAAATCTAAAGGGATCAAAAGCAAACAAATATTTAATAGGGACCAAAAAAAGCCACTGATTTTATAGGGATGAGAAAACGTTTAAGTCTGAAAATAATCAAGACTAACGTTCCATGTAAGATTGTTACAAAAAGGACTGGAGGCAGTACCTACAATTCAGTAGTTAGATCGTGAAATTCACATTTTATACGAAGTTATTGATTGTGTAAGTGAATTTCACCTCGTTGAGATTAGTTCATAATACTTCTTTTAGTGTAATATCCTTGGGTATGGCTGTATTTTTCATGAAAAGTGTCTAAGGGCTATAGAGCCTGGATCCTCAAATTAAGCTCTTCATAAATATGTTCATTTGCAGTGATTCTGTTTTAATACTTGTTTTTTACTCTAAAGTCCCCCTTTTGTATGATATGGAGAACAATTTCATATGATGTGGCTCTGTTGGATGTATGGTCAGCATAGTGAATAAATGTACATTAAAATGTTTTGGGTAAAGTTGTTTATTGAGTGTGTATAACTCTGAAACTATAAGTTTTTGTTGAGTTTGTGGAAACTGTTAATACCGTTGAATTTATTTGATATAATTTGTGGTTGTAGTTCTGCCTTTTTTGGAGAGGACCACCTTTTTTCTGTACCCCATTGGCATCGTAATTGTCCTTTCTCCTATTTGTAAGTATTGAGCGGTATCATTTATGTTATTTCATGATTGATTGATATTGCATCTGAACCCAATTTCTTATTTGCAGTGATTTTAAGTGGTTTCAATCCATCTAGATACTTTATGAACATGTACTTCAGTCGACAAATATGATCATTCCAGCTAGAACTTTTGACCTATCGTGTCCTTGAGGTTATAGAGTATTCGGAAAACTATAACATGAGAAGGCTTTGGTGAATGTTTGATTGTTTGTTTGAAGAATGCATTGGCCCAGCAATGTCTCATTTTAGGCCTTCTAATACTACTACCAATCAAAGTTGGACTGTAGCAAGTCAGGGTAGTCAGTGTATTTTTTACAGTTATTAGATAGAATATTTGTTCAAATGAATATATACTCATTGTAATGAATTTTCTTTGTCAATCCCGTAGCTTTCCTCCCGACAAAGAACAATTTCTATTGATATATTCTTTGATGAGGTTAGATACTTAAATGAAAGGTCTCCCCATTAGCTCGCCACATAAGGAGTCATTGTTAACTTTTAGTTTCATTAGAAGCCACTCGAGCAAGTACCAGTAAGAGTTAGCGAGGAGCTGATCAAAGCCGGGGAGGGGGCATTTTGTATGTATGATATGTGCTCGTTATGTATTTTATCTGACTCAATATTGCTTCACAGTGAGGTGTTTGGTGGTTCAATGGCGAGTACGGGCTACTTATAAAATTACTTTAATGCGCAACTCAATTTTTAAACCAGTAGGATAGTGATGTTTGAAAAATATGTGTTACCTAATGTCTACGCCTGTGTAGGATTTGTACGAGTCATCCGGGTAAAGATACTTGAGCATGGTTATGGGGTACTATTTGGATAAAGCATTTTAAGAGGTTAATTTATTTATTTATTTATTTATAGATAGTTTGAAATGTTTTTTAACCAAAACATGTCTTCTTGGGTAAGAAATTTTGATAGAAATTAAAATTTTAGAATTTTATTGGAGTAATTAAATTAGTTAAAATTAAATAATTTTAAATTTTATTGAAAGAATGAAATTTTTCATATTTGTAATTATGTATTTTGGTAGATTTAGTTTAACCTTAGTCTAGGTAAACTCAATCCAATGTAACGTGGGATTCTCCCAACTTAATTTAACATGTTCGTGATTTGGTGTCTTGACTCAACATATTCTAACATAACTTAGTTAAATATGATTTGATTAGTTTTGCATCACTTGGATTCGACTTAACTTAAAGTTAATTTGAATTGGATTAACTTAGTTGAATTGGACTAAACTTGCTTTGACATTCACCTAGTTTAACTCAATTGAATATGATTTTACCTTGACTCAACTTAACTTGAATTTTAGTCAACTAAATTTAGATTCATGTTGACTCAATTTTATTAGACTAAGCTAAAATGACTTAACTCGATGAAGCTTGAGCTAACTCTACTCAACTCGGGCTAAATGATTTAGTTTTATTTAAGCTCAACTTGATTTGTTTTTGTCAAGTTAGGACTAATTTGATCTAAATTGAATCAAGACCTAGATGGGTCTATCTACCTTAACTCAATTGTGTGTAGGTTAATCTCAACTTGGATGAACATAGACTCATCTCACTCAGTTTAACCTACACTTGAAACTAGCTCAACTTAATTGAATATGGACCAATCAAGGCTTCTTAAAATTAATTATTTCTCTTTCATGTTATACAAATACAATTATTATAAATAAGAATAGAATACAAATATAAGGCTAAAATACTTTTTTTTTGCTCAATTTTGTTTGAATTTATAGAGCAGAGTATTTTATCTTCGTACACAATAAATACGACTTCAGTGTGATATTAACATTAATAGAATAAGTATTTTATTTTTTTATTAAAGGAACAAAGTCGTATGTGAGTTGAACGACTTGGGATAGAAAATCATAATTTTTATTAACGACATCTTATATAAATCGTAATTGTGATGTACGACTCCTTTGGAATGAAGTCTACAAATTCAATGTTTTCTATTTTTTATTTTTTAGTTGAAATAAAAATTTAGTTTGAAGGATTTGAAGGGATATGATGTGTTTGGATTAGGGTGTAGATTTACATTGATTTGTAGATAAAAATGAAGTTGTTTGGATTAAAAAAAAAATTTGTCTAATTTAACTGAATATGAATGAAAAATTTATAAAAGTCTTGCGTATAATGTGATTAATAATATTTAATTAATTTTTATATTTAATAAATGAAATTCTATGATTACAATTTTACCCTTTATGATAAATATAATATAAATTTAATTTTGGATAGGAAAAATAATGTTAAAATGAAATTGAAGTTGTTATTTGAAGTTAGAATATTTTAATTTATTTCTAATTATATTATTTGAAATCCTAAAATATACTATTTTTTAATACATCTTTCTACCACACTCGTTATAATCGACTAAAGTTTACAGGAAGAACATATTTTAGTGATTTTAAGTTTTTATTTATTTATTTTTAATTTTGAAACTTTTAGTAGACTTAAACTTGTAATAAAGTGTGTACTGGAAGTAGGTTTGCATATCTTGTTAATACATCTTGTCAAAACTTTCTTTTTAGAAATCTCATTCCTCTTGAATTGTCTGTCTGCTAGAAAGAAAAAAAAAAACTTGGATTAAATCAAAAATAGAAGGTGAATAAAAAATTAAATGAAAATAGATGAAAAAAGTGAAAAAATAATATCATAAAAATAAAGTTTATTTGGCAGTGGATTTTCAACAAATATGTTAGAAGTGTCAAAAGTTGTATATAAATGCATAAATTTTTAAATACCAAATATATTAAAATAAAAAAACTTAAATTATATATTAATTTATATAGATCTAAAACAAATTGGGGTCAAGACCCTCTGTCACAAAGAAGGACCTGCTATGATGATTGGTTAAAGAAAAATGAAGTGAACATGTTATATATAACAATAAAGCTTGTTTGGTTGAAGAAAATAAAATAATAATTCTTTTATTTTATTTTTTACTTTTAATAAATTATTATGTAATAATAGATTATTGATGACTTTTAAATATTATATAAAATGTCAAAGTCTATGAAATAAAAAAATGTATAATAATGAGTGACAAATCAAAATTTCTATTAAGATAAATGGAATAAATAAATAAATAAATAAATTACTACATTCATATAGTGTAATTTGATATTATACTTAATCAACATTAAATCTCGAAAATACTTACACCAACTTTCTTTAATTGTTTTAGATGTCACCATCCACATGTATAAGGGTCTTGTTAACCAGTGTCATAAAAATACTGGTTAAGAATAATTAATATACAAATGTATAGGTAAATATGATATTAAATAGAATTTGACCTAATAATCATTAATGTAACTTTATTTTTTTTAAAGGATAAAAATGCTCATAAATATTGTACATGTGTATTTAATATTTTATTTAATGTTCACAAATAAAAGTTAAAAATTAATTAAATAATAAAATCACTAATGTTGCTAAAAATTAAATATAATTAAATATAAAAAAAAAATTAAATTAATAGAAAAATCAACAAAAAAATAGTGTTAAACACCTAAAATTTTAAAAAAATAACATAAGAAAGTATAAATTAACAAAAGAACCAACAAAAAAATTAATGTTAAACATCTAAAAATGTTAAAAAAAAGAACAATTAAAGTGTCTATTTAAAACTTTAATTGATTTTTTTTCCTTTTTAAAATAGAGATCTTAAAAATTTTAAAATTCTTATTTTGTAACAGTAAATTATTATCTAAAAATTTAAAAAAATATTTTTATTTTTATAAAATTTATTATATACATTTATATTATTTTAATCACTACATTTATATCGATGTACATTTATTATTAGTTAACCAATACCTTAATATTATCCTATAATTTAATACTTTTAAGAGAAAAGAGGAAAACAAAATGGTGTTTTCAAGACGTACTTAATATTTTATAAAACAAAAATTTCTTCACATTTGTGTACGTTTATCGAGGAAACAACGTTAGAGTAAAGAAAAATTGTTCGATTGGTTGCGGTTCACTTTTCAAAGACCATTTTTTCAAGATAGTAATGATATTTTGATAATTGTTTTTTAATTTGAGGTGACTTTTCACATTTTTTTTAAATTTTAAAACTATTTAAAATGTGTCACTTTACTTCGTATTTGAAAGATAAAGGGGTTAAAATTTAATTGTTAATTCTTTTTTCTTTTTATCATTCTTTAAGTTTAAAATAAAATATTATTTTTTAGTAATGATATTGTTATCTTTTATTTACTGTTTAATCAATATATATATATATATATATATATATATAATATTGTGATGCAGAAACAATGAATATAATGCAAACAATTTCCATGCTAATTCCGCTAATTATATTTTGATCTCTTTCACATTTGTATTTTGATCAAATCTCATATTCTCATTTTCACGATTTTTTTTTCCTCTCATTTTATTTTCACCTTCTCAAACATACACTTTCAATTTTCTATTTTTTATTTGTTTATTAAACAAATCCACCTTTTTATTCCACATCTATTGGTGATTTTGGTAACCAAAGAAGGTAAAGTTTATAATGGGAATGTTGTTGATAATCATTGGAAAAATATAATATGGACAACTATTAGGTAGAATTCAAATTCAAACACACTATTATTTGTATAACTTACATTTCTTTTATTAAGATTTTCTAGAAAAAAAATAAAAAACTGTTATTGTATTTAACTTTTTTACATATACTAATAATTATGTTTATTCACTTCTTTTATGATAATAAAAAAATTATGATTATAAAAATAAATATTTTTTTTACAATTTTATTATAAAATTTAATTATTTTATAGATAATATTTTGTGATAAGTCATTATTTTAATTTTAGAAATATTCAAATTTATAAAAACAATCAAATAAAAAAAATGTTACTTAAAAAGATAAAATTAGTAATATAATTATTTTAATTTAAAACATAATTATTTATTGAAAATAAATCACTTTTATATAAAGATGTAGATACTAAGGACATGTTATCCACTTAGTCATATATAAAATATATGCATTTATAGAATAAAAAGTAAGTGCAATGGTGAGATTTGTTTATAATGTATAAAATTAAAACATAAGATACTTATAAAAAATCAAATAAATGATGAATAATTACATAACTTATTTAAAATGTGTAAAAAAAGAAAGATACACAATATATAAACCATTTTAAACATGTGCCATCGATCATTAATGTGTGAAAAATCATCAACTACTAAGTCGGAAATACCTATGGTACAAAGTCAAATGACATTAAATATTATCATATAGCTAATAAAATTTTATTTTAATAAGGTATTCACTAAAATATAATTTTCCTTTCTTTATTTTATTTAACTTATAGTTTAATTTCTATTTAAATAGACATATTTGATTTTTTAAATATTATATATATTTATTTTGTATATGTATCTCTCGTATTGCTTATAATTTTTGTTAATTAAATATTACTTTACGATGACATAAATAAATATATGGTAGATTTAGAACTCAACGAAATAAAAAACATAGTTAGATTTAGAACTCGACGAAATCAAAACATAGTTTAATAGTTTATTTATGAAACATTATTTTCTGGTTATATTAAGAAATTTACTTCTATGATATCCCTACATGGTCAAAAAGAAACTTCATCTGAAACCATCACAAAAATACTTGTAATAATATGTATAGATTTTTTTCCTTCATTAACTACATAAATTGAGGGCCACATCACATGAGAGGGCAGAACAAGAGAATCAAAAGAAGATTAGAAAGAATCTTAAGATGATATTTTGGATTCGTATGTGACTCAGAGAAGATGATGTCTCTTTGTCAAATATTAGGTAAAGGTCAAGCAACTCAGATTTGGTAACCCACTCATCCACTTTTTTTTTTCTCTCTCCTTTTTTTTTTCATTGACCCACAAATCAATATTTAACACGACAAAACCCAAGGAGTCGCAGTGGTGTAGAATCTTTTGCTTTCATGTAAAATATTGAATGAAAGGCGTGAAGCTAAAACAGAGAAAAACAGAGAAAACAGAGCACTCTTGGTAATAAACAAACACAACTTTAACCGTCCACACTCTCCTCCATGATTGAAGATGCTGAGCGCAGCATGCTTTTTACTCTTCAAGTTTGCTCCCTTTCACATCCACAACAAACCTGTATCTCACATCGTTCTTCTCCAACCTTTCAAAAGCCTTGTTAATGTAATCCATGTTCACCACTTCAATCATAGAGCTCAGTTCCTTCTCTTTCCAGAACTCCAACATCTCCTCTGTCTCCTTCATGCTCCCAATGAAACTTCCAGTTATTGATTTCCTCCCTGCACCACACCAACACACATCATTAACATTGCAAGATCAAGAAAACGTGATAATAATGAGTTACAGAAAAGTGATCCCAAAAGCAACATGATTACCTAGCATGACCATGGGGCTAACAAATTGCAGAGGCGTGTTGATGACCCCCATCAAGATCAACTTGCCATCAAGTTTGAGCAAAGAGAGATAAGGCTCAAGAGGGTGACCAACAGGCACAGTGTCAATGATGTAGTCGAGTGAATCAGCAGCTTCCTGCATAGCAGTGGCATCAGAGCTAACAAGATATTGATCAGCTCCAAGATGTTCAAGTGCCTCCTGTTTCTTCTTGTCGGAAGAACTTATCACAGTCACATGGTGGCCAAATGCCTTTGCTATCTTCACCCCCATGTGTCCCACCCCTCCAAGCCCCAATATTCCACCCCTCAACCCTTTCTCTTTCAACCCAAAATGTGACAGTGGACTGTACACAGTCACACCAGCACACAACAATGGCGCAGCTTGCTCCGGCGCCAAACCCTCTGGGATTTTCACCACAAACCTAACACCCAAAAATGCATAATCAAATTTTTAAATGGAGATTGCAGATCGAACTAAGTTAAAATTGAAACAGTAGTTAATAAATAAATTACTTTTGCTCGACGATCATGGTTTCTGCAAAGCCACCCTGAGTGGGTTTTCCATCGACATAAACATCATTGTAAGACCAGATTTTCTTGCTGCAGTACTGCTCAATGTCCGACTGGCATGGCCCGCAGTTTTTGCAGCAACCTACGAGGAGTCCAACTCCAACCACTTCACCAACTCTGAACCTGCTAACGTTTGACCCCACCTCCAGTACCTCACCAACCACTTCGTGTCTGGAACAAAATTCATCACTGATAAACAACCAGAAAAACACAAATAACAAGCATGATTAGTGATAAAGTTAATGAGTGCGTGTACCCGGGGACCATGGGATAATTGGACATGCCGAGATCGTTTTTAATCTGGTGGAGATCAGAGTGGCAGATTCCACAGTAGTGAACTTTGATGTAAACATCATCAGGGCCAGTGTTTCTGCAAATTTGTTTTACACATATGAAATACTACACAGATTACAAACACTAATGAAGAGTAAAAAAAAAAAAAAAAAAAAAGAAA
>Ga0214544_1009893_pt1 | contig 14533 bp, 10 predicted proteins | sample CNSS3metaG_FD_160074 | JGI IMG/M metagenome (GOLD analysis project Ga0214544, IMG submission 160074) | Root nodule microbial communities from cowpea collected in UCLA plant growth center, Los Angeles, California, USA - CNSS3 | ecosystem: Host-associated > Plants > Roots > Nodule | place: USA...
GAATAAAGAAAATAAATAATGCTGATAATTTGGGTAAATAAGAAAAGAAGAATAATAAAAATCGATGATTTTTGTTATACTAATCCAGCAATCACAAGATAAACACATATGAGATACATATTTTTTAAATATAAAAATATTATATTAGAGAGTGACAATATTATAATATTATTAAATTAATGTATAAAATAAATTTATGTTTATTATAATTAAAATAAAATAAAAAAATAACGGTGAGTAAAGATAAATAAGTATTAAAATAATTTTATAAAAGATGTATACAAATAAAGATTGATTTTTTAAAAGTAAATAAATAATTAAATTATTAAAAATAAGCTAAAAATAAGTAATTATTAATATGTATAGATAGTTGTAGATTTTCGAAAATTTTTCTCGTCTTGCTACCTCATTCATTTCATACTTCTATTGAAGGCTCTACTTTTTATTTTATTTGTACACATTCAACTCTACTTATTTTTTATCTTACATTTCTTCTCTTCAAGTTGAAAGAAATAGAAATAAAATAAAATTGAATATAGCTATTAAGTAGATTTAGAAGATTTTTTAAAGTCATGATTTGATAGAAAAAACAATTATTAATACTTGTCCTTCAAATAACCTACAACTATAAAGAATATCAATAATCGACTAATTTAACTAAAATTCTGGAATGCCGGCGTTACGATATTTTATTGATTCTTATAATTTTATAACAAATTAAATGATGTTGTGACCAACATCGCCTTTTAAATCTGGCCCGTGAGATGAATGTATATAAACTCTATTTTAACTAAAACTTCTGAAAAATACACAATTATGAGAATCTTACTTGTTATTTCAAAACCACCTATATAATTTTATAGCTTTTAATAAATTTCAACCATATTAGAAGAAATAAATAAAAACATGTCAAAATGAGTAGTAATACCATTCCGAAAAATAATCAAACTTCAACGAAGTCCAAGTTTTATCTACTTTCACTCACAAAAAGGTTGAAAAACCTTTCACAAGAATGCTAAAACAATCAAACAAGAAAAAAGGTGTAACACCCTGCAATTACATTATGTGAAACCATAAAAAGGGGTAATTATTAATTGAATAGCCAACACCTAAAACTGGTTTTAAGATTGATGAATCCCTTGACAAAATGCTCTCAGACTTAAATTATTAAACCTACTCAACGAAACAATAAAGCCGCCACCACTGCAGGCAACAATACAACAATGGTTCTGAGATTGCAAAATTTTGATTTGGTTCTTAAGATTATCCAGTTACCTACTAGACATGTGTGTGACGTGTTCAATTACTGGTTGGCAAACTTGATTCCCTTCTCAATTGATGATTTAAGTTCACCCTTAAGGCTCTCTAGGCCTTGTTTCTCAAAATCAGAGAGAGGTCCCAAGCCCAGAACTTCCTCCACACCGTTCTTCCCAAGCCTCACCTGCAACACATTTTAATCATGGTGTCAACAGCAATAAGCAGTAAACCGACATGGATGACCATTGATTCGGTTGGTGTAACATGTTAACAACACTACAAACTAAATAACTTCATATAACTTTTTCACATTCAAATTCAAATTATACACAACATCAAATAAATCAGATGTTTAGGTTCAACATTTTCTCAAAGAAAATAACAAAATACTTAACAATGTTTACTTTTAAGGAAAAAAGTAAAAAACAACACTTTTAAACCCTTCAGCTTGTTTTAATTTGTTGACCAACATTGAACTAGATTTTCCAGTTTTTGACCAGTTCAATTAGAGACTGATTTTGTCATCTAGGACTGGACACAAAGGATAAAAGCAAGTAGGCCATATGCATGGTGAAAATATATGAATCTTAGGGACTGTTTGGGTTTTGAGGAAGTCTGTTCACACTTGTATTTATAAAATGGCACCTTATTTTTACTTTTCAAGTATGTTTTGTTTTCACTAATTTTATAAAAAGATATGTATTTTTCTCAAATCAAGCAGCCCCATTTAAGCACAGAGAGCAGTAAAATTTGAAACACAATAAGATGGTTCCAGTTCAGTGACCTTGGAAGCAAAGAAGGGAAGTTCAGTGATAGTGGATTGCACAAATGAGCACTCAACAACATCTGGGACCCCGTTAAGGCCCTTGAGACAAGCATCAGCGAAAAGGGCACCAGCATAGCTGCAAGATACGTAAAATAAAAATGCAAGATTAGATTTTACATCAGTCTTGCATTAGTATCAATGATCTTCTCTGAATAAACTGACTAAAGATAAATAATTAGTTAATGTCAGACTTACGCCATTGACAAAGTTGCAGAACCCTTTCCAGCCTTAGCTTCCACAACTTCTGTTCCTCCATCTTGAGTCCTCTTTGTAAGAGCCTTGATGACATCATCATCAAGATTGGCTTTTGGTGTAGCCTATACAATTGAAAAACAGTTAGGAATCAGTACTACATTTCAAGCTAGGCAAACAAATTAGGTTTCAAGGAGGATTATTGGATTTATAGAGCAGGAAGGTACTTGAGAAAATAGGGGTAGAATGGTAATGCCTGCATGGCCACCCACAACAGGTACATTGACACCTGCAGAAACAAAAAAACAAACCCAAATCAAATCAAATCTTATATACAACTAAATACAAATTGTTCTTCAAAAGAAGAAGTACATTATACACTTTCAACCCCCTACCCACTTGCAAAAACCACTACAGATTATTTTTCTTGAAATTAGTTGGAATTTCCTTCAAACAAACATGAAAATGAAATCTGACTTCAAACAGTCTGCCTCAGTTGTTCCATCTGTAGGTCAAAATAAAACACCACAAAAGCAAGACATTAAAGTAATTGTTAAGTTTGTTACAGTAGACTTACCATCAACTGGAACATTGGCTTTCCCAGCATAGAAAGTTTTTGCCCTGACAACATCAAGGGTGGTTACACCAAACAATCTCTTCTCATCATATGTTCCAGCTTTCTTGAAAACTTCAGCAGCAATAGGAACAGTGGAGTTCACAGGATTGCTTATCATGTTAACAAGGGCCTGATTCCAAAGATAAAAATATTCAGTATCAAATAAAAAATCATACTAAAAAAGACTGCAACCCATCATATGTAATATACAACAGGACACACACAATTACACTTTTTATTACTAAATCCTATTCTTCAAGTGGGAGGGAAAAGAATTCATATCAAACACTTAATAATACTATCAACCATCATAATCATTGGAAATCACATATCACAAACCCCATCTTACAAGTTGGTTTTCCAAAACTGAGTTAGGCTTAAAACTCATTTTCAAAAATGATTTCAGAATCATTCAAAATGCATCCTAATAAAAATTGTTGGAACTATTGTTCCACCCACTGTCATATTCCCCCTCTATCTCCGCATTCAAAATGTCTTGTCCTTAATGTAAAAGGATGTCCTGAAAATTCAACATCAACTACATATTTGACCCAATTACATTATATAGGTTGGCACAAACCTCATCTTACAAGCCTTTTTCTAAGGTTAGAATGTTGAGGATCTGACATAATTAGAGATACAGCCAACTTATAATGTATAAATAAGTACAAACCTCATCTAACAAGGCTGTTTTGCAGGGTTATGTTACACTTAAATTCCACTTGCACAAGATGGTATTATAATCATCTAGAATGTATCCCAATCGGGTTAAAACATATTTCCTTAAGAATTATAAATTTTAGTATCAATTCAATTCCCAAAACATTTTCATTGAACAATAGCCACTGTTAAATAGTGCATCCATGGTAACTAAATAAAAGAAAATGAATAATCATTCAAAACCAAACTTAATGAAAGTTCCCTAAACAATTATATATGTTTTCCACGGACATTCAGCAAAACAACACTAACAGTGGCAAACAACATCAACTAACAACAAAAATAAATGAAAAAACAACTCAAGGAAATAGACACTCACATGGGGGCAGTATTTAGAAATAGCAGTACAAAGTGCCTTGACAATGCCAGCATTGATGTTAAAAAGATCATCCCGAGTCATTCCAGGTTTTCTGGGTACACCAGCAGGAATTATAACAACATCTGCACCCTCCAAAGCTTTGCCAAGCTCTGCCTCACCTTGGTACCCTGCAACCTGTAATCCCAATTAAAAAAATAAATAAAAGCTCGATGATTAGTAATACATCATTATACTATAGTAAACATTGCCCATAGTTGCGAAAGAACTCAAGCAATTGTACTAACACATAAAACTACAATATAGCCCGCATCGTTGAAAAAACCCCACAAGAAAGCTAGATCAGTGCACAACATAAATACAGATCTACATGAAACTCCAGTTAAATTTGCCCTTTTGGAAAAAAATATTAACATCAAAACACAGTAAATATCCACTTGCCAAAAAAAAACTACAAAAGGGTAGATCCATGTACCTAGGAAAAATAACTCAATTCATCAACATTAAAATACAGTAAAACTTCCATTCCGAACACCCCCGGCCCCAGAAGTAAAAGGGTACATTAGCATATCTCAGGGAAACAGATCGAATTGCAATACCACACATTAAACTATAACAAAGTCATCAGATCATTATGCCCCAGAAAAGGGCTCGAGATCAACAGTTCAAGAGAAAACTGTACATGATCTTATCCACAAACAGGCTTAATCAAAAAAAATTTAAAAAAAATAACCATAATCAAAACAGAATAAAAATAGAGGGCGAATTAACCATACAGAGCTCCCGATGCCTCTGAAAAAACAACACCAAAATCACTAAATCCAGCACCTTAACAAAATTACAAAAAGAGAAGACGCTACCGTGGATCAAACCACATTAAAGCTTCAATCTTTGCAAGAACCCCACAAAAGGGTACACAAAAAGCCGCACTACACAAAACTCGTAACTTTGCAACGACCCTATAAAGGGCAACTCGTGAAAACACAGCAAAGTCTATAATTTTAAGAAAAAAACACATAACAATATAATCGGGTTGAGAGTGTGGATCGGGGGTACCTTAGATCTGGTGTTAATGTGGCTGACGTCGGCGGCGACGCCGGGGGTTCCGGCGATATCGTAGAGGGAGAGACTAGAAACGAGGGGATTAAGCTTCATTAGAAGGGAAAGGGGTTGGCCGATCCCGCCGGCGGCACCGAGAACGGCGACCTTGCGTTCTGGCCCGGGCTCAGAGGCGTAGCCACGGCGGGACAAGTGGGAGGCGCCGCGGGTTGCGGCGGAGTGGAGAGATCTGAGCATGGATGGCTTCATCATTGTTCTCTCTCTTTGGTGTTAGCTTCGAGACTCAGCTTTTCGAAAAAATCGAGAGAGAAAAAGGATTAAAGCGTTTGTGCGAGAAGGGTCACAATTTATGGTGAGAATATTAATGAGTGAGTGATTCTGAGGCTGCAGGTTTTTCGGGTCCACACGAAATAATAGCGTTTAGAAAAAATGCGGGTTATCTCGTGAAATAGAAGAAGAGGTAATAAAATAAGAGAGTTATAAAAAAAAATTATTAAAATAATAAATTAAAAAAAAAACAATGATTTCCAATGTTTTAAAGTTTACATTCGTTTATTTATTGTTTAGGAATCTAGTAAACTTTAGTTATAAACTTTTGAAAATATTCTTTTTCTTTTTGTATAAAATTTAAAAGTAGTATTTATTTTGGAATATGTAAATAATATTTTTGAATCTCAAAATTTTAGTTTAAATTATTTTTTTTTCCCTCTATTTGTCAAGAAATTTCAGTTTGGTCCTCAAGTTTTTCATTATCTTAATTTAGTCCTCATTTTCTTAAAAATGATTCAATTTAGTCCTTGTTATTAATTTTGACCGATATTAAAGTCAACTACACGTGTCAATTTCTTGTTTTTTTAAATTTTTTGAATTTTTTTTGAATTTTTTTTATTTTTTACACATGTCACTTCACACTTGTGTCATGTGTCAAAATGAATCAATTTGGTCCCTATATTTGATTTTAGTTTCAATTTAGTCCCATTTTTTGTAAAAAATGAAGCAATATTGTCCATCCTTAGATTGACACTCAATTTAATCTTTGTATATAACTTATGATGATATTCTTAATAAAATTGACGTTTTTATTAAATATTTGTAGAAATATTTTTAAACAAGTTTTTTTTTCTTAGTTCTATTATTAAACAAAGTTAAACCCCAAACTTAATTTCAAAAATTAACAATTTTGTCATCATATATAAAGGCATCAAGTGTATCATATTATACAAACTTAGTGAAGATTAAAAATCAAATAAATTGTCAATCATAAGTTTAGGAACTAAATTTTAAGTTTAAAACAAAACCAAAGTCTAATGTTTTGTATAGAATTTAAAGTTAACTTAAAATATTTATAGAAATATTTAATAAAAATGTTAATTTTAGTAAGAATATCACCATAAGATTTATAAAAAAGTAAATTTAGTGTCAATTTAAGAAAGGACAATATTACTTCATTTTTACAAAAAATAGGACTAAATTGAAACTAAAAACAAATATAGGGACCAAATTGAGTCACTTTGACATGTGGCATAACTATGAAGTGACACGTGTAAAAAATTCAAAAAAATTCAAAAAAAAATTCAAAAAATTCAAAAAATTCAAAAAATCCAAAAATTGACACGTGGCGTTGACTTTAACACTGTCTGGTCAAATTAACGGTAAGAACCAAATTGAATCATTTTTAAGAAAATGAGGACCAAATTGAGACAACGAAAAACTTAAGGATCAAAATGAAATTTCTTGACAAATAGAGGGACCAAAAGAGTAATTTAACCTAAATTTTAATAGTTATCATGTGAATGTGATGATTTTAGTACATAAAAGCCCTAGCTGTTATTTAAAATAGTTTCCCTCTCTTCATTTACACAATTACTTTTAATGTAGAAAAATTTAAATAAAAATATATAATATATATATATATATATATATATATATATATATATATATAAAGAATGTTGGATATATTTGTGTTCTTGTTAAAAAAGGTGTAAAGTAACCTTCAACCTAAAACAAAAAGTAAGGAAAATTTTAACCTTAGCTAATGACTCACTTAGGCCAAAATTCACCCGTCCATTGACCTTGGGAGTAACATTTTTATTTATAGAAGGTAAATCGATTATAAATATTGTTGATAATCAAATAATACATAATAACGACCTTAACAAATAATTAAAATATCCCCTTAAATAACAACTAGAAAATTTCCCTTCTAAATATATTTCCTCCTTAAATAATCAATTTCACAAAATCTATGCCTCTATATTTATATGCATCATCTCCTCAACCTTAGCTTCTTACAGAGAGACTGGTCTAAAGACGACACCCTCTCATATCTTGTTGATTCACCGATCACCTTCAATAGTGTCGGTCTTAAGCAACTACTTCGACTTCATAATAATATCTCTATACCTTTGCTGGGCTTTATGGCCATGTCCTTATACCTTTACTCTGTGACCTCGGCTTTATGGCGACATCCCTATACCTTTGCTCTGTGAACTCGACTTTATGGTGATGTCCCTATACCTTTGCTCTATGACCTTAACTTTATGGCGATGTCCCTATACCTTTGCTCATTAACCTCGATAAAATCTCGACAGTCTTACTTTGGGAAGGTACAATTGGTAATCAACATACAATGTTTATCTCTTAAGCATGTCGAAAATCTTTAGTAAAGATGAATTTGATTATTAAACTGATAAAAATATTACATAGACTAATCTCTTTTGACCTTTTTAAAAATAAATATTTTCCTTATAAATAATTTAGTTGCATGATTTTCAAGTTTGGATGAACAAGTTCATGGATACAAATTCACCAACCACATGTGAGAACTTTATATCATATCATATATACTTAAAACAGATAATATATTTTTATTATATGGGATGACTTTGTATAAGAATTTGATCAAGATGTATTCATAATAAATAATGAATATATTCTAGAACATGATTTATCTCATAAAATGTGTTACAATTGTATCCATTTTATAAATATATCTAAAAGAATTTTTTAAAAGTTTTACATATATGAAAATTAAACTCTTTATATATTAATAGTGAAAACACATGTCTTATGAGTAATTCTAGCAAACCAGTCAATCATATCAATCATATGAGATATCAGTAATTGTATCAAATTAATGGACGATCATTAATTTATAACACTCCCTCTTAGGTGTCCATTGATAAGAAAATGTGTGTGTCTCGTTAAAACTGCATGATTTGATGGTGGTTTTATCATGGTTTATTTCACAAATCGCCATGAAATAACCTGTTTGTGATCGACCATTATGAGCAGTGGTGGACTATAATAGGGGTAAGGGGGCCATGCAATTAAAAAAAATGTGTAGTATATCAAAAATCAAAGAAAATTAAATTAAATCTTTTTTATTTGATTTATAAATCATAATATTTAATATTAATTGATAATAAAATTTGAAATCAAATATAATAAAGAATAAAAAAAATTATTAAGATATTTTTTGTTTGTCTCTTGAGTTTCTCACGTATTGTTCTCATCTTTTACTTTTACTTGTTTTTTTTGTATTTTTAAACAGAAAAATAATCATTGTCTCTACTCTTATCTCTTATATGTTCTTTTCCCTTCTTGAAAAAACATACTTTTTTTTGTCTTACTTGATAGTGAAATATTAGTTTAATAGTTAAAATTATTTTTTATCTAACGAGCTTTTTGTATATTCATTTTTAAGAATATAGAACAAAAAAAAAAATTGTACTATGTATTTTTTTCATAACTGATTTTTAATTGTAGCTTAACTATCATGAATTTTTATTTTAGTATTTGTGTCTCAATTTTTTATTAGATTGTGACAAATTATTCTTTAGTCATAGTCTTTAAAAAAATTATATTGGTAAAGAATAAAAGAACAAATTATATTTTAAAATGATAAAAAAGGAAATTGTGTGAAGATGAAAACAAGACAAATTCAACTTTTTCACATATATTCTGAACCATGATATTACTCACTCAATTGTCCAATTATAAATTTTTTTTCTTAAAGTTCAAAGAATTACAAGTGAGTCATTACTATAATAGAAAAACAGTTTTTTGTAATGAAGATTATCAAAACAAGATTATTGAATAAAGATGGAAGGTGAATTTTTTGCAGACAATATGTTTATTTACATTGAAAAAGAAATAGTTGGAAATTTTAGTTCTGGTCCAATTATTGATGAGTTCAAGAATATGAAAGAACAAATGACAATAATTATTATTTCTTTATATAATTATGGTTATACTAAATTATGTATTCATTATCTTTGCCTTAGTGACAATAATTAAATATATAAATTTTGATGTATTATTTTGGCTCCCCCTAAAATATTAATCAAGATTTGCCACTATTTATGAGGATCTGATAAATAACTTGCATCTACATAACCCATTAGATATAATTTTGAATCATTTGGGTAAAATAACCCCATATTCATAGTGTCTTTAAGATCACGAAGTATATGTTTTACTCTAGTCCAATGTCTTCTTGTAGATGAAGAACTATATCTTGCTAACAAATTTACAACAAATGTTATATCAGGTCAAATATAATTTGCTTTATTGGACAAATTAAATCCTTCAGGGAGTTTCATATAAATATTATTCTCAAGAGTTTTATATGAACAAGCTATAACAACATCCAGTTGATGTAAATTCAGATCTTCTTATGCAACTAGGATAATTAAATATCTAAATGTTGTTGCATCCAATACTAGTGAATATGTCTCTTCAAAATCAATATTAGGTCTTTGTGAAAAATCTTGAGCAACTAACCGTGCTTTGTATCTAACAATTTCACCATTCTCATTTCGTTTTTGTACAAAAATCTATTTGTACCCAACAAATTTTACACCTTAAAGTGTGCGAACTACAGATCCAAAAATATTTCATTTAGCAAGGGAATCTAATTTTGCTTTGATTGCATCTTTCCATTTTGACCAATCATTTCTTTGATGACAATCTTCAATTGTCATTGGCTTTTGATCCACATTGTCACTTTATTGAGATCTTGTCATTTTCAACAATTTCAAGTACTTGAGGTTCTTTTGGAATCGAATTATTAATTATATCAAATAAATCTTTTGGGATTTCCACATTTTCAATTAGGTCATCTTGCATTTTGGCTCATTTTCTCATTCAAGAGTTATTATCTTCGGAACCAATCGACCTACCCCGCTTCAAGTGTGTCTTTACAACCAACAATGATTTTATCATTATAAATGAATTATCCTTTGAACTTCTAGTTCACAGTCTTTTGTACGAAAATCAAAACAAGATAATGATAATTCATTCCAATCAATATCTTTTTCCAATTGTTTTCTTTCTCCCCTTAATATTGGAAACATTTATTCATCAAAATGACAATCAAAAAATCAAATTGTGAATAAGTCTCTTGTTGGTAGTTCAAGATATTTTATTATTGAGGGAGAATCATGTCCAACATAAATTCTCAATCGTCTTTAAGGACCTATCATAGTCCCTTTTGGTAGGGAAATTAGAACATATACACCACACCCCAAATTTCTTAAATGAGAAATATTAGGTTATCGATCAAAAACTAACTACGTAATAGAGTATTTGTGACAACTTATTGGCTTGATGCATGTAAAATTGCATATCCCCAAGTAGCCATTGGAAAATTAGCTCTAATAAGTAATGATCTTGCAACTAGTTTTAGATGTTTTATTAATGATTTCACAAGTCCATTTTGAGTATGAACATGTTGTACTGGATATTCAACTTCAATTCCAATTGATAAATAATACTCATGAAAAGCATAAGATGTAAATTCACCAGCATTATCAAGATAAATATTCTCAATTGGATAATTTGGGAAGTGAGCTTTTAACTTGATTAATGGCTAATAACTTTGAAAACGTTTTATTGCTAGTTGATAATAAACAAATATGTAACCATCTATTTGATGTATCAATTAAAACCATTAAATATCTAAATGATCCACATGATGGGTGTATTAGTCCATAAATATCACCCTGTATTCGTTTTAAAAATGAGATTGACTCATTTCTAATTTTTATAGTGATCATCTTATTATCAACTTTCCTTTGTGAACGTGCAGTACATGAGAACTCATTGATCTGAAGAAGTTTTTTTACTCTCAAGTGGTTATCTACATGAGTTTTTCAACGATTTTTCTCATCATAATAGATTTAGGATGACCTAACTGATCATGTCAAACAAGGAATTCATTTTGATTCGTAAACTTCTGGTTTACCATGACATGCGTTTCAATTATACTAATATATGTGTTATATAAACCATCAAATTGATCATGCCAAACAAGGAATTCATTTTGATTTGTAAACTCCTGGTTTACTATGACATGCATTTCAATTGTACTAATATATGTGTACAAACCATAAGAGAAGGTTGATCATTTCTCCAACACACGTTTTTTTTCTTTATTCAACCCAAGTCTAGTGATATAAAGATATTTCATTTCTCCTTCATTGTTTGTCTTAATATGATATCCATTTAGACAAATATCCTTGAAACTTAATAAGTTTCTTTTAAACTTCTTAGTAAAACTATTGTAGCTCTTTTAGAGCGTTCAAATATATTTGTAGCACTAGAGATAATGCTAATATTGACTTCTCGCATAACCAAACAAGAGAAAAAAAGATTTATTATTACTCTTGATAATTGTATGAATTGTTGCACAATATATTTATTAGTCTATACAACACTATTGCATGCCAAATGATCATATATATAATTAAATTTTAATGTACTTAATAACCTCAACTCGTTGTAGGTACCATCCAAAATTAATCAACTCTGCAAGACATATATTATCATATAATAACAAATAAAACAAAGTATAAAACATCATGTCCAAAAAACTTTAAACCTTTATATACGTATATGTATAGTATAACAAAATCACAAATCACAAATCCATATCAAAACCCCTATTTAACATTCTTAGACATAATATGTATATTTTAATATATCATTAACTTAAAAGATATTCATTTGTAATATATGTATAATGTATAATATTGGTATTTGAATATCTCCATTCACACTTCTATAACAATTACTATAGAAGATCTATATAATAATAAATGTTTATCATACACTCAAATGAGTGGCACTCATATGACCATAATCAAAATCACCATCTTCATAAGTAAATAATGTTTTTATGTTCTTTTCTTTATTTTTTTAAGATGCTTTAGTGTACAACAAGTACAACTCAAATGGTATTTACCACCGCAATGATAACATATACTTTATTTACCATTATTTTCACCTTTTCCTTTTTCCTTTTTTACATTATTGATCCACTTTTGGTGATAAAATGTCTATTTGAAATTTCCTTTATGACCATGTCTATGATCACTATCACAACCATGAAAATATAAATCAAATATTGTTGCATTCACATCTAGGATAATATAGTGATCAACCAAGGATCAATCCTATGGATAGACAAATGATAATGATTGATTTAGTGAACTTATCTTGTGGAAAAGAGGAAATCTTATCAAAATATACTTGAATTAAAACTGAAACAAACTTAAAATACTATGCATATGCAAAAATGCAAATTATTTGATGAAATGCCTAAATGAAATCTGATGCACCTAAGATGTTTGACAAAATGCTAAGACTAACGAAGGCCATAGATGTGTGAATATGCAATGCCATGATCCTAAAATCGAATTGAGCTTACAAAAAACTTATACTACCTAAATTAAACCTAATTGGATCAATAAAACAAGCTGAGAATGCAAATATGCAGAAAACAAAAGTTTGGAAAAATCCTGAGAGCACCTCATGTGTGTAGATACAGGGAAGCGTTCGAACTCAAAATCTGTTGCATGAATAAAAAATGTAATGATGCAGAATATCTAGGAATGATCTCTACTGAACACAAGAACAAGAATCACTAAAAAAATGTTAAGTAAAACTCGAGATCCTAAATGATGAACCTTAATTAACGGTTTTAACGAACTTATGAACAATCGTAAAATTGAATACAATAAATGATGAATTGGATGCGAAAACGGTGTAGAAACCATGCATGTGAGCTCATGATGAGGATGCAAACTAGAATCAAACACAAGAAACCCGAATTAATAAAAAACAAAAATCACATGTGAGTGGAACAATGGTTGAACGTAGTAGAAATGAGAATCATGATTCAATTTGGTGATTTATGTATGGTGATCATAATCATACGACCTTTGATATCTAAGTAATACACTACAAGAAAATTGTCAATTACCTACGAAAAATTATCTACGAAATTTTTTTCATAGATGATTTCGTTTTATCTACGAAATAATTTTGTAGATAATATTAATCTTCATAAGTAATAAAAAAAACATTTACCTACAAAAAAATCATAGATAAGCATGGTGTACTTTAACAAAAAAATTTCATATGAAAATAAGGGTAGAAAGTAATTATCATAAAAAGAAATATATAAATTATTTTTAAAAACCTTACCTATGAAAAATATTTCGTATGTAATTATTATATAAGTTTTTTAATTAAAAATAATGTGTTATTTTAAAAACATTACCTAGGTTTTAGTTTTATTTTGTATTTCAAAATTTTTACGACCCTTTCTCTTCCAATTATTCACTCCATTCTTCACTTACGAAGGCCAGATCCACTGTGTGAGGAGAACCCTAGAAACAGCGCCACCATTGCAAACTCAACCAGATCGACCAGACCGTTGTTGTGCTTTGTTGGACCTACATCAACTCCCACACACCAGATCTCACTTGTGAAGACACATATCACCTCTACGGCACAACTCCATCGTCGTGTCATTACAACAACGAACGAGAATAGCTCTACCACCGAAAGCGTAGGCCACTATCGCCCACCACCGCGATGCGTCTCCTACACCTCGTCGTCACCATGAACAACTCACGAAAGTAGATGAAACCACCACTATCGTCGTTGCAAACTAACGCCACCTTGTCATTGTTCTCTTCGCGTTCCCTCTTCTGCGCGTTGTTGCTTCCGCTATTCTCGTCGTCAATGGGTTGGTTTAAGGTTTGGAATTGGTGTTGTTGCGGCTGGTGCAGATGGAGATCTCTTTGCTGGTGCAGAAGCTACCATGGCTACCCTGTGATTTCATCACCTTGAGGCCAGGGAAGAAGAAGCATCGCCTAGATTCATCCAATGAAAACATTGTTGCTCGAGTATAAAAAAATAGGGTTGTATAGAATTTTTCAAAAAGTTCCAAATTGGATTGGGGATTTAGGTTCGTAACCTATAAAAATTTGAAACGAGAGATTAGGGATTTTTTTCTCCACTTAATTACCAAAATGTATCATGTAGGTTGAGGATCTGCAATGTTATTAGTTTCTTTAAAGTATGGATAATGTGGGTTAGCCTTTTACATTTCCCTTTGATCTATTAAGAAAAGTAGAGTATTTACGTTTTTGTTTAGATAAAACTACTTTGATATATATATATATATATATATATATATATATATATATATATATATATATATATATATATATATATATATATATATATATATATA
>Ga0214544_1009895_pt1 | contig 14529 bp, 5 predicted proteins | sample CNSS3metaG_FD_160074 | JGI IMG/M metagenome (GOLD analysis project Ga0214544, IMG submission 160074) | Root nodule microbial communities from cowpea collected in UCLA plant growth center, Los Angeles, California, USA - CNSS3 | ecosystem: Host-associated > Plants > Roots > Nodule | place: USA...
CGCAGACCGTGCTCTTTTTTATGGTTTTCCATAGTTTCCTATAATAACTATGGTGGCGACTCCAAACTCTGTTTTTACAAATTTTATTTTTTTGGTTCGTCGTCCCGTCGCGATTTCGGTTGCGACAATTTTAATGCCATACACGTCTGCAGCTAGGGTACATGTCATGTATCTACTTAAGCTAGCTGACTTAAATGTAGTCAGGAATTATAGTTGGGGGTCTGCAGTTTTGGCTTGCCTATATCATTGCCTAGATCATGGCATTCACCTACGCCAAGAAAATAATGGTGGATGCATGATCTTGTTACAATGTTGGGCTTGGGAGAGGATTACTACTATAGCCCCACAACTTCAACCTTTAAGTGATCAGGAGGTGGCTGATGGGGATGGTTTCCCTGTCTGTAGAAGGTAAAAAGCTAACTTTTAATTTTTTTTTTCATTTAACTAACTTGAAATTGCTACATTTTTTAGGTGGATGAATGTAACACATCGGATAAATCCAGTTTCAATTTCAGTTACTGAATTTCGGTTGAGATTTGATTAACTACGTACAAGACAGGTAATACTTAAGGTAAATCAAAGCTTTTTTTTTAACATTTCAAACTAATGTCTACAATTTTGTTTCAGTTCTTGTGGAGGCCTTACACTCGACAAGAAGTTAGTCGATTGATTGTGGTTGACATCCCTCCGGTATCCAGAGCAACAGTCCCAATAATTTGCTTCGCCACAGTAGAAATCCATCAGGCGGATAGGGTGATGCGTCAGTTTGGTTTAAGACAAAACATTCCGCCTGAGCCGGTTAACCTGGATCAAGTTCACAGGGATGACTTGAGGGGGAGAAACGACAGAGATTGGGTAGGACATCATCACCAGTGGATTGCAATTTGGAATGATCGAGAAAATCGGATCGTTCAAGGTACACCTTTAGCGGAAACGGCCATTTGCGTGATGAAACATCGTATATGCAGTGGTACATAAACCACACTATCCGCTATATATCTTCATCGACAGAATCTTCCGACGATGAGGTTATTTATACTACAATGTTGTACATCTATTTATCATACATACTTATTCATAACAATAACCATGTTATTTATTTTACAGTACGATATGTCACAAGAACCTTCCCAGCCTGCTTCACAACCCTACACTGGCCATGTTGGGTCTTCTCCAGATTTCATACATCATCCCCAACCCTTTTTCGGACAGTCGCCTATGGGTCAGGGTCAAATGTTTGGACATTCACATCCTCAATTTGGCAACCCATCAAACACCTCATTCCAACACGTCCCTTCTCTATATGGTTTCTTCCCGCATCAGTCAAGTTATGGTGCTGGTCCATCACATATGTTTGGCACCACAACCATGACACCACCATCTGCCTATTATCCAGGATCTTCATCATCAATGTCATTTTATCCTTCGCCAATGCCTTCCCAATCACCACAAATTCCGCAAAATGTCCAAAGTCATCAAGATGAAGATGATGATGAACCACAACAACAACAACCTCCAACACGTCCCAACAGACCCAGAAGAAGACCAACATGTGGAACTCGAGGACATAGATGACTGTTTTATTATTTTCTAGTAACTAAATTATTGTATTTTAATTTTAATCAATTAAAAAATATATTAATGTTTATTTTTATTTTTATTTATTATATTTATTGTGAAAAAAAAAAACTCAAAATGAAGTCGTCATTTGCAAAGACGACTTCATAACGCGCCAAACTAAAACTGTTACCCTACTTGACGACTTTGTTTTTTTTAAAAAAAAAATAAACCGTTACCATGGAGGACGACTTCAGCCTCAAAGTCGTCCTCCCTCCTAGCGACATAACCCACTTTCGCAAAAAAAAATAAAATTGAGGGACCCCTTTTTACAAATTCGAGTAAAAAGGGACCCTCAAATACAAAAAAGCCAAATATCAGCAATAACTTCACTATAACATCATCAAGGTTACACTAACTCCTCACTTTTCTTATAGGTCATTTCTTCTTTAACCCCTTTATACAATGTCATATTGTCAATATTTCTTTCACAACTTATTTCTGTATTTCAACCATTTCCCACCATCATATATTTATACTTTCAGAGTTCAAATCAAACATGTTTACTCAAATCTTCATAACCTTCTCTATTAATAAAATACCATACTACTAACATTATTCATCAAACTCACTCTTCTCACAATTATTCTCAACTTTTCAGAAACAAGCAGTCACACCTAGTGGCGGATCTTGACCAATATTGTTGGGGGAGCCAAAATTTATACATTTAATTATTGTCATTAATATAATAAAAATAAATACATAATTTAGTATAACGATAACTTAAAAAGAAATAAGACTACAAATGAATATATGGAAGAGTTGAATTTGTATATCTATTTAAAAAAAAGACTAAAAAATAAATTTTCATAATCTAATAAAAAAATGAGAGACATAAATACCAAAAGAAAATTCGATGATAATCAAACCACACTTAAGATCCAGTTATAAATACACACAGTACAATATTTTTTCTTCTATGTTCATAAAATAAAAAATTAATATACAAGCTCATTAAATAAATTATTAAACTAATATTTCACTATCATGTAATACAAGAGAGAATTACCTTCTCCTTTATTTTTTCGAGAATGGAAGACAACAACTTACATATGAGAGCAAAAATAGTAGATCTTTTTCTCTTCAGAAACAAAAGAAAATAGGTGAGAATGAGAGATGAGAACAATTCGTGAGAAACTCAAGTCATATAATGGAACCACAATTAAAATCCGGTTATAAAATAACACACAGTAAGATACTTTTACTTCTTTGTTCATAAAATAAAAATGAATATAAAAGAGATTTATTAAATAATTTTTTAAACTAATATTTTACGATCAAGTAAGATGAAAGAATTACATCATTTTTTTCCTCCTCGTGAATGAAAGAGAACAAAGTGAAATAAGAGCAAAAGAATAGATATTTTTCTCTTTAAAAACAAAAGAAAACATGTGAGAAGAAGAAATGAAAACGATTTATAAGAAGCTCAAACCATAATGAAAAATAATAATAAAAATATTTTGATAAATCTGTTTATTCTTTATTTTTATTATGTTTAATTTCATATTTTATTATTTATTAACATTAATTATTATATTTATAAAAGAAATAAAATATTTAATTTAATCATCATTAATTTATAATATATTATCTAATATCTATAATATAAAAAATTTAAAAATACCTAAAATATAAAAAAAAATCAAAATTTTAGGGGGGGCCATGGTCCCTCCCTGCCACCACAAACAGCCACTGGTCACACCATATATATCACAATTTTTAATTTAACTATAAAACATTAAAATTTAAAAAAAAATAGCTTCCCTTACCTTAAAAATTATGTCTAATGATATTCTTCCCCTTCATATTCCCTCACTTACAATTATTCTAGCTACATAACAAAAAAGTCTGACCAATGATCAAGGCATGATTTTAAAACCACAACTAGATGGACTTTCATCGACAAAATAGAAGAAAACAAAGAGATTACATGCAATTAAAAAACAAAATTGCATGTATAAGGAAAACATATTTGCTCTACAAAAAATGACAGAAATTTAAATTTACCTAAAAATGTAATTGATCAAGGTATTTGATAGAACTCTTCACAGAGATCGAAATAAAAAACATGCTTGAAAAATCATTCTTCGTTACCTATTCTCTTTTTTATTACAACAAAAAAATCAATTATAAATGTTTATTATAATTAGCAAATAAGTTAATTAATAATATTAAATGATATTAAAAAATATAACTAATTATTTTATTATATGAATAAAATGAATCTTTTAGAAGAAAAAAAGTATCAGTAACTATAGTTCTAGATTTTTTAAACAAATAAATAAACTTTTGTTTAAAATTTCAGTACTTTTATTTATTTATTTTAAAGTTGTATATTTTTCTTTATTTGGACAAGTTGTTTCATATAAACTAGTTTATCTAATGAGAATTAATCAAATTTATTTTTTATTTTTTTTATAATGTTTTCCGTTTAAATTACTTTACATTGAGCCACTCTTTTACCATTTTTATGAAATAATTAAATTGTAAGAGGTACTAATAAACAAAACTCTAACACCACATTTAATAGCATAACTCCTAAATAGAATATTCCATACATGATAATCATCAATCACCGAGTAAAACATGTAATTACAATATTGTCATCATCCAAAATGATATATTGAAATATAGTTCATTGCATAACTAAACTAAGAAAAACTAAGGTTTTCCAAATGATATATGTACACCAGAGTTCTAAAACTCTATCTAGACAACTGCATTTTCTTTCTCTTTGTCCAACTACAACTTCTTTATCTGCTCACACCAATCAGGTGCTAATTGCAAAAGAAAACAAGACAAGATAAACCAAACACATAGAAAATGGTAAGCTAATGTACAAAAAGGTTTAATCATAAAAAAGTACAATTACTTAAATCAAACATAATCAATCATTATATTTCATACCATGACCTAAAATATGACCAAATTATCCGGACACATACATTGATTGAACCCTAGTAAGTTGTGCACTTGTGGTGTCACCCAATGCTTTACAAAGCCATAGACAAACTCTACCACACACAATGTTAGTTCGTTAATATCTTTGACCGAGGTAAAGGCCTTAGACTAGGACTTCCTGCTCCTCTCACCACATGCCTCATTCTTCTCTACTTGAGAATTGAATTGTTATTAGAGAATCATGATAACTTCCTACTGAATCCCTACATCAATACATACACTACTACAATCACTGTTAATGCTCCTTGAATTAGTTTCAACAAATCTCACTTCCATCTCATATACCAATCATTTCCTTGGTAATCATTCACATAAATCACAAAACCTCCATAATTGATCATATAACAACTACTCAAGCTCTTATTCACAGTCAACGAAACCATCCTCTTGCTAAGCGAAAAGTGCACAAATGTCCACTCATCCAACAACCAGATGACTCGCCCAACAAGTGTATCATTGGGACTTCAAGGAGGAAAATCCTTCTAAATTCGCTCAACGAGGGTGTTTTCGACCAACAAATACAAAGTCGGTAAATTCTATGACTTTGGATTTGTTGAACGAGTAGTTGATATAATAAACATTAATCAAATTTAGTTTATTTATTTTCATAATTTTTTTTTCATTTTAAGTTAATGTTAATCTATTTTTTTATAATTTCATTGTATATAATTTTCGTATAGTATTATATAATTAATAAGTAGTTATTTTAATCTATAATGTTGATTATTTTATAAATTTATCTACATAAAAATTAAAAATAGTTTAACAAATACTAAAAATAATATAATAATTAATTCTCTTTATAAAATATAAATTAGATAATAATAGGTAAAAAAGTTTAAAATAACATTAAATATTTTCAAATGTAAGTGATAATAATAAAACAATTAAATAAGCTAGAAACTAACTAATTAAATTTGCAACTCATAAGATAGAAGCTTTTACAATAAATTATTTAAGATAATTATCAAATATTTTTTATAGTCAAACTAAGTTATAAATTAATAGCTAAATTATTCATTTACCAAACACAGTTTGTGTCTTACAGACATTTATATAAAAATCAAAATAAATTTTCATTACATTTTAAGTTACTAACTAATTTTTTAATATTTTAGAAACATATTCACAAGCTTGCAAACTTTAATAAATATAAATAATAAAAGAATATTTAGTTATATATCTTTTGTATAATAAAAATAGTAAGTACTTATTGAATTTAAATTTAAATATAATACTCAGCCAACTAAACCAGAGAATCTTAAACTATTCAAATTAACCTTATAGTATCTATAATTATTAAAGTACACCATAAATATAACTATTTCAAAAATAGACAAATACAATAATATAGACTAGATTTGGATTTTTTAAAATCTGAATCAATTTATTTCCACTGCTACTTATTAGCCATAATATGATTTTTGTGAAATTTAAAAATAAAATTGTATTATGAGAGTCATCTCTATAAGTTACCAAATACAATGAAATTTTATTAATTTAGTTGTCATTTTTAAATTAAGAAATCATCTTACAGTTATGTTTTATAATGAATTTCACCTCCATGTGGAACAACCCATATAATCTAAATAAATAACAAAAATGACAAACTACCAAACATTTTCCATGACAATAGTTGGATTTACTTTCAATATTTATGTATATAGAAGAGTGTTGAAATAATTTATTGTTATTTTGTTATATTTAAAATTTTAGCTTTTTATATATTAAATGAGTAAAGATATATATATATATATATATATATATATATATATATATATATATATATAAATACATGGTTTTTGAAATTATAATTGAAGACACCAATTTCTATTTACAAAAATTATGAACTGATATGAATATATTTAGTTATAGGGCGATTATTTCTATTGTCTAACATTTGAAAGCCACATTAATAATAAAAAAAAATAGAGCTAAATGTTTTAAATAGAGTAGGTGGGATGTTTCTTTCATAAAGTAATTAATGATTCTTAAAAAGGGGTCAGTGACCTTCAACAAACTCTATAATTGTACACCACTACATTACAAAATTATCCAAAAATAATGTTTATTTATTTATTTTAAATTTTCTAATTTGATCTCTTTGTTTTAATCACACCACTCCATTATTTTCTTTATTTTCTTTCTTTTTCTTTCTCTAACTTGAGACACATGTATTCGTTAGAGCATACCAATATCAATTTTCATTGATAGGTCATAGGAAATTTTGTTGAAAATAAAAGAAAAAAATAGAAACTCCAAAAATGTGATATAAAAATGATGAAAGAAACAGATAGAGATGGATAATGTGAAGTGCCAACCAAATACATATAAAGTGTGAATTGTCAATTTTATAGTAATATATTACTTTTGTGTCAGAATATCACAACTATTAATTGTTTTGAAGAAAAAGAAAATTGAATATGCAGAGTTTTTTTATTCTTTTTATGAGATATGAGTTTAGTATGTTTTGGATCTGGAATAAGTTGATTAATTATTACGCGGCAAAAATACAAAGCACAGAATTTGTCTGCAATGGTACAGAACTGTAGTAAAATAATATGTAATAATGAATAAATAAATGAATAAAAAGATGAGTAGGATTCTGGAACAATATGTGGATTCTTTGGATATGGTATGAGGGCACAAAACGACAAAATAATATTTAAAAGTAAAAAGAAAAGAAAAAGAAAAGTTTGGCTAAAAGAATAAGTAAGTTGCAGTGGGAAATGGGAACTGCAGTCTTCTCAGACTAAAATCATTTACTATGCAACAAACAAGAAGTATGATTACAATTCGAGCTATAAAAAAGAGAAAAATATTTATTAATATTTCAGTGTAACTTCATACATAAAAATAAAAAATAAAAGTACAAAAATAATTAAAGTCAGTAATGATACTTGATACCGTATAAATTCTTATATTATAATAACATTTAAATGTAATCATAAGCCACGGTCTCGAGAGTTGTGTCTATATTTTTTGTTAAATCGATTTATAATAACATTAAACATTATATTATCACATTTTTATTGTGTTATTTAAAGAAATTATATTGATTTATAAATATTTTCTATAAGCTAATTTATTCTTTATTAAATAACAGTTTTTTTTTTTTATTTGATAACATTTCTATTTAGAAGTAACAGCATACTAAACTACCAAGATAAGCTGGATACCTTGTCGTGTCACCGTTTTAAATAATATTTTTCTCCAATGCAACAACTTTTGCAATAGGCTATTACCTACTAACATTATTTGTATAAGACTATTACCTACTTTTTAATTTTTAAAATTATATTATTGTAGAGTAATAAAAATACAAAGTGCGTTTCTATTAGCTGTTATAACGCCTATTCTGAAACAAGTGGAGGAGGTTTTAATCATGAAAAAGTGATTGTGTGCAACATTTGTTTATGTTGAAATGATTTCAAGTAGCATTTTTTCCACCAAAAAAGAAACGGTTCTATGCATGTATGCTAATTATGATGAACTTGAAGATGATTAATACTGGCATAAAATTTGACGGACAATTGATATTATTATAACATAAGCAACATTACTTTATATATGTAGTTATATAGTTTTTTATTTTTTTACTTTTTTAACTAAAGAAACCTGACAAACGGCAGCAGCAGAATATAACTAAGAAAAGCCCAACTAAGTTAAACCGAGACGTTGAAGGATTCAAACTTGCATTGCGTAAACAATGGATTTGGGAACCTAAATCATGGTAAGGTAAGGTATGATTCCATTATTTTTATCTCTTCGTAAAGGCACCTAAAACTGTACCAACAAAAACTTCTTCATCAACTAACATTTTTTCTTCTTGAAGGAAAGAAAACAAACCAGAATTCAAGCCTAAACTAACAGAATCAAACAACTTGCCACCAAACTCAGAAATTAAATAATGGAGAATCAGTACGAAACATGGACGAGAGAAAGTTCAGCTTAATGTATCACTGCTAACTTTATTTTATTCATTGATATTAGTAAAATCCATCCCTTACGTAAGAAAAAACACAGAAGGGGATAGAAACACAGTTACAGTTATAGTCATAAAGATTTTAACCCTCACTTAGGCAAATTAAAGAGAAAAGAAAAAGCCGAAAAAAAAAAAAACAAAATTTTATGGGTTATCCTCATCAAAAACCCCTGCCAAACCAGTCACGATCTTCACACCAGAATGCGAACCTTTAGGCTTCAGCTCCGGGGGCTTCCATTCGATCACAGTGGCGTTTTCTTTGCCGGAAGTTTCTACTTCAGCCGTGAGTAATTTTTCTTTCAAAAGCTGTTGTTCTTCCTTCTTCTCGTCTTTGAAGGAAGTGGTTCGGGTGTAAGGGGAGAGCCACTTGGCTTTCACATATTCAGCTCTTCTCCATGGTGGCACGTGCATTCCCTTCTTCTTCAGACTCTGCTTTGCTGCCTCCGACACTATGGTCACGATGCTCTGCAACCGATCGCATGTGCCAACGAATATGTAAGGAAGGTTCTGCAGAATAGTCTTGTAGGACTTGGTGGATCGAGCAATCTCGAATTCTGACCTAAAGTCAATATCAATTAGAACCCTATCTTTCCCCATCCTCACATCTATGTATTCATATTCCCCTGCACCAAATCATATACATCAATCAAATTAAATCCCAAAGGATAACAAAATTTTATGATAATCTTAATTTCCGCACAATTAAACTCTGATAATCTAAATTTACCAATTCCAGAATTAGAAAAAGAAAGTACCCGCGGGATAAGAGGGAGATTTTTCCCAGCGAGATTTGCAAATTGACACATCGTATCCGAGGGCTAGCAATCCGTCAGTGACAATTTTTCTGCAGAAGGTGTCCTTACGCTTGCAGATCTTATTCTTATCAACTATCTTCGCAGTGTCCGCCAGCAAATCCCTCTCGTGCACGCTAGAGCACGCTACCAAACCCTGTCCAAAACAGAAAAAATGGCGTTTCATTATTCTGGAATGCTTTCATTTCCTAACACAACCGGCTAGAACAACAGTTTACCTTGAGAGTTTCGCACGCCTCGGTGGAAGAGTAATTCGAGTCGCCGTAACCGCCGAGCGAGTTTGATTCCTCGTCAGAGCTATCGTCGTAGTTGCTATTGAAGCAGTTACAGCGGTTGCGGTGTGACACGGAATGCTTCTCGTGACTCTCCTCTATGAAATTCTGCACCATTTTCGCCAAACAAGCCGAACTCGGCTCGAAATCACTGGAGCCGTTTTGCAGTTCCTCACCACCGGAGATCTTTTCTGGCGCTGAATTTCTCAGAACGCCGGAGAATTGACGCTCAAGGAGCCGCTTCAAGCGCGACTTCACAACCGGCTTGGCCAGCTCAAGCCGAGGCCCTTCGGAAGGGACCTGAGAATCGATTGGTTGAATTTTCATCGGAAAAGGCATCACGATCTCGCTCTCTCTCTCTCACTTGTTCGTCTTTTCCATTTCCGATTCCTGAGCTTAATTTTCAGTCGGAGTCAGAACTGAGAACTGAGAAGACAGAACTGTGTAAAGAGTAATGAACCCTCTGCAGTTCTGCGAAACCAGCTTTCTCGATTCTCCGCCTTCGGTTTTAAAATTTGGAGACGAAGAAAGTCAGAAAAAGGAAAAAGTAAAATTAAAAAAAAAAAAAAACTAAATGTTCTGGCAAAACTGTAGACGCTGAAATCAGAACAAGTATCTTCGATTTTCTCCCCTTTCCCCCTCCTATTATTATTATTATTATTATTATTATTATTATTATTATATAGCGATAATCTGCCTCGGGCTTACGAGACGAAGCATGGAATAACTTGAAAACTATGCTAAGTAAAGTCGCTTTTGCTTAGGGTTTGCAATCGTATTTGTACTGCTACAGATACGGTTAGAGTTTCCATACAAGCGGTAGGACAATGTCAATTGGATCCCAAGATTACCAGCGACCGCCGGAGCCTCCGCATTTGTACGGCGGTTGAATTTTCCGACTAGTGTGTCGCCGGCGAGGAGGTTAGGTTTGGGGAAAGTATGTGTGTGGTTGCGTGAAGTTATAGGTTTCGTGCAGGAGACGGCGAGAGGAGAGGATAAAGAAGGGAGGAGAAAGCAGAAGAGTATTTAAAGGGAAGTTAGACAAAACTGCGATGAGCTGGGAGGGAAATGCCACGTGGAATCCTACGTGGCAAAATGCGATAACTGTTATGGCGGAGTGCGGTGCGTGTCGAGGTCTGAACCGGGTTCGACGGCGGCATCGCCATGGTGCAAATTCAAAACCCTTTTCATTTATGATATCACTTAATACTCTTCTCATTTACATTCAATGATCTTGAACAGTGTTTGGTACGTGCAACATAAATATGTTTAGCCTCAGTTTTTCTTTCAAGATCAACAAGATAGCGCTACCAATCTCAACCTAAAATAATTTCTAGCTTAATTAGGTCTTAAATATATTTTAGAAAGAAAGTAAAAGAATTATCTAGATCTGTGTAGCATAAATAATAACTTTAAAGCTAGGACTGTTAATGAACATATTCATGAAAAAGTTGAAAGGAGTCACCAGAAAAGAGAAGAATGTGGTTTCGAAATGAATGTGTAAATGTAAAAAGGAAAAAAATGACTAAACTCCAAAAGTTTAGAGGGCTATTTTGGAAGAGTGCGGTTACGTTTTTTTAGGGAAAAAAAAAAAATTAGAGGCAAGAAAGTGGTCCTTGTTTGAACACGACGTTGACATGTCCTTCTAAATGACGCCACGAATCACATTCTAGTTTTGAGCCGTTGGATTGTTTGTTGCGAAGGAAAATCACGCAAGTCGTCATTATATGTGAAGCACGCATAATTAATTAGCGAAAAAGCTTAATCAAATTATTTACAACGGTTGTTCTTTCTCTCTCTATGAAACACGGGTAAGTGTCTTTTATTATAACAGAAGGAAAGGGGAAATTTCCAGACAATGATTATCGTAAAATAGAAAAGTAGAGGGAAATCGTTGGGGACAATGACAAAATGAATGATAAGGATGGTATGAGCTTTATTTAATTTGTTGACAAATTAAAATGTATAATAGTTGAGACAACTAATAATTTAGATACACTTTTTTTAGCTTGTAATTTAAAAAATAAAAATGGTGGTATTTATAATTAATTAATGAAAGATAAAAGTTTTGTTTTTTTATGATGAGGTTATCGGGTAGAGGAGAAGGTAATAAATGGTGGTCCATGAATGAAGAAAAAGGAAAGATGATGATGGTCCATGCGATGGTGTGGACCTCATACTGATGGTGATCATGTCGGGAAGGAACCCAACTGCTACCTGCTAACATGGTTATGGTGTGGCCCATGAATATACTTCCCTATGCCCTAGTTTATCTGATGCTTGATGGGACATCGTGCCATGCCCCATCTCTTGCGTCATCTATATTGTTATATTTTACTTACCACTTTTCTTTTATTTTCTAAAATTAATCATTTAACTCAGAAAAGAGTGTGTTAAGAAAATGTATTAAAACTTGTGATTTTCTTTATTAATTTTAGTGTGTAAAAATAAGTTCAAAAAATGATGGTTTAATTTAATCTATATTTATGATCTCATGTAATTAAGACATGAAATTTAGGTTTTAATAGAAAAGATTAATTATTTATATGAGCTTAAATGATTTGTTTGGGGCTGTAATAGAGAAATTGAGTATAAAGTGAGTGTGAGAATAGTATAGGAGAAGGTAACAAGAAAGGCTCCTTCCTCCGCTTTTCTATTCCGTGTGGAATGAATTAAAAGTCTATCTTTAGGAGAAGGCAATGAACAATAAGGAGTCTGGTGTTAGATTATTATTATCTTCTTCCTAAAAAAATTATTTTCTTCTACTAGATCGTATATGTATGATTTGTTTGCGAAAAACAGTTAATATTGGTGTAATTTTGACTTTATATTTATATTGTAAGATCTAAAAGATGGTTACAAATCAAAGTGATTTGTTATATGTGACGTTTACATATATTATTATTAAGATGAAATATTTATAAATATAAAAATTGATTATACAAGTTTCATTTTAAAAGAACAAAAATCTCTTTAACATTATTGTTTTCTGATTTTTTTTTTAAATTTTTAATGATTTATTTTATCTGGTTAAATTTCTATCTAATTAAAATCTTAATCAAAGTAAGTTCATCCTTATTTCTTTTCTTGAGTTAGTTTTTAGAAACTTTGTATGCATATGAAATATTGTTTATATGTGATTCAATTTGTCTCAAGATGAATTTTTATTTATCTAAAACCGTTAAAGTATGTTCATATTAATGATATGCATTTTTTGAGTACATGTATGGTAACTTTTGAAACTCTTAGTTGAATTGTATGTAAGTCATATGCATGTGATTTAATGTGATTATGGTTTGACTTGAGTGTGATAGGTTGAGTATCTTTGATATTCTAATTTTGGTCAATTTGGTTGAGTTTGATGTTATTTGAACTAGATATATCCATTTTGGTACAAGAAATTAAGAAAAAAAAGTCAAATTGAACCAATTTGAATAATTGATTTGTCTAAATTATGCACATTCATTGGATGAGTCATCCTCTTGTTGAGAAAAAAAATAAAAAATTTTAAAATCCAAAGAATTAAAAAAGTATTACTCGTTGGACGAGCCTTTAAATAAGACTCCAAGTATTTTTGGTTGAGCGAGCTAATTTCTCGTTGAACAAAATTAATTCTATGAAAAGATCGAGATCTTAGACAACACTAGTTTTTAGGTAAGTATATTCTTGCTCAACAAAAATGCTTTCATAAAATTTGTCGATAGTCATTCAGTGGGAGATGAGAGAGTAGAATTTTTGCTAGGAGAGCAAAAATTCACTTGTTGTGCCGACACCTTTTATTATTGAGGGAATGAAATTTTGGCTAAACAAATTTCATTATGTGCTTAATTCAATAGACATGTCAGGTGTTGATTGAACTTAAAGAAATAAGTTTTTACATGCTAAAATTGATTTATCTTTCTCTATTTTGTAATATTTGAGTAATATATTATATTGAATATTATAATAATGCAATTGAAAAATTAATTATGATTTATTAACATTTAAATTGAGATGAAGTATGCATGATTGATGTTATATAATGAGTTTTGATTAAGATGATGTAATGTGAAATGTATAATAATTTAATTTCATATGTGATATATGGTATGATGTAAACGTAACCATTTCTAAGAGAAAAGAATATGTTGAGAGATTGTTAGTTGTGTAGTGAATGAAGATTTTAAAAAGAGATTATTTTGACTTTATTAATATTTGACTCGTCTTGAGGAAGATATTATGTGGGGAGAGTCGAAGAAGATTCTTATAACTTACTTTGTAGTGTGAAAAACAAATGTGTATGTCATAAGAAAATTTTCCTATAATATGATAATGACTTAATTTCCTAACATGTGGTTCTATATGAGTGAAGATAATATGATAAATGTAAAATCTTTAAGTCTAATTCAATGATCAAGTTTTATAAAAACAAAATCAAGTATTTGTGATGATGTGATATCAATAGTTGATAATAGTTGATGATACGAGAGATAGTTAGTTGGATTGAAACATGAAAACATTTGACTCCAAATGTTTAAAATTTGTGAAATTGATTTTAATTGATAATTGATATCAATTTAATGAATAGATAAGACGTGAAAATGTGTGAATTATATACAAATATTGATAAATGAATGATCCTTTTTGATAACTACTATCTTACCCCATTGTTTTGTTTATATTGTTTTTTCAACAATGATGATAATATATTGCAAGGGAAAAAAAATGATATTTAATGATAGGCTAAAGAGTAATATAGAGAAATTACTATTGTAATAATAATTTCTTAGAAGTGTTTTATTTTTATTTATATATATATATATATATATATATATATATATATATATATATATATATATATATATATATATATATATATATATATATATATATATATATATAT
>Ga0214544_1009897_pt1 | contig 14525 bp, 18 predicted proteins | sample CNSS3metaG_FD_160074 | JGI IMG/M metagenome (GOLD analysis project Ga0214544, IMG submission 160074) | Root nodule microbial communities from cowpea collected in UCLA plant growth center, Los Angeles, California, USA - CNSS3 | ecosystem: Host-associated > Plants > Roots > Nodule | place: USA...
AAATAAAATCAAAGTAAAGTCTCAATTAAATTTAAAAACCCTTGAACTCATATGATCAACATGCATATAGATTTAAAATCATTACTTTTTACGTGATTCAAAGATAAAAGACATAGATGAATTAAAATCTCAACAATAATAAAAGGAACAAAGAAATTAATTGATCTAACCTCAGAATCCAATTAAGAAATTACAATGGAATCAACCCAAGAAGTTTAGCAATCCATGGAATACAAAATAGAAATAAAAGAAGAATAGAGAGAGAAAGGAAACGAAATTAGGCCCCCCTAAAGGTTCCTAAACTCCGAAGTCCCAAGCTTTTCTTCTGCTTCTCCCTTGGTCTCTTTATATAGGAATTGGACTGGGCTTTTCTGTTGCTAAAATCTCTCAAATATCTTTTAAAATAAAGATAAATATAAATATTTAAAAATATTTGGAGAGATATAGACTATTTGACAAATATAGTTGGTTGATAATATCAATATCTAATATAATTAAATTAATTAATTACTTAAAGATATATCATAAATTATCACCAAATAATATTTGTATTAATTTTCTAAATAACCCATTTTCAATCCTGTAGTCCAATTTTGTAGAGACATCCAAAAATATCAATATTTGCAAATAAACCCCTCTCCTTTGACCAGTATTTGACTGTTTGACTAGATTTGACCAGCTTTGATACTTCATTGACCAGTTTGACTTATTGACCAGTTTGACTATGCAATGAGAAACTGACACGTGGCAGAGTGCACTTTCTCTCTCCAGACTAGGGTTTCTCTCACACTTTGGCTGCGGAAAGGTTTCATGGAGGCCTGTGGTTGCTGCAATTGCGGCTGCTCTGGTGAATGGTGGTTGTGTGAAGCGTTGCGGAGAATGCTGGTGGCATGGAGGTTCGTGAGCTGATGACGGAACTGTGGTGGCCGTGACTGGTTCGTGTTTTTCGGCGAAGTGTTGCAGTGGTGGTCCAGCGGCTTCAATGGATGACGGTGGTGAGAAGATGATGGTGTTGTGGCTGCTGTTGCGCGGAACCTCTGCATCTGGTTCGTTCTCGCTCGCAGAGAAGATGATGGTGGCGCTACTGCGTTTTCCAGCGATGAAGGTGCAGTGGCTGAATGCTGCTATGGTGGAGCAGGTGGTGCTTGTCGCGGTGAAGATGATGAAGATGGTGCAGGTGCGAAGCTTCACCGACGAGAAGGAAGATGGTGGAACTGTTGTGGCCGGAGGCGGCGGCGACTGCCGTGGAGGGTGGTCATGGTGGCTGAAATTAGGGTTAGGGTTTCATGTGAGAGATGGAGGAGATGATGACGTGGCATGCCCCGATTGGTTCACATGCATGTGCAAGGATTATGCCCACGTGGCTTCTTCTGGTTGGTCAACTAAATTAGTGGAGGATTGCCACATGGCAGTATCTTAGTGAATGGAGTTTAAGTGGTAGGAGGGGTGAAAATAGATAAAGTTAAGGGTGTAGAAGTAGATATTTTGCAACCCATTTGGAAAAGGGGAGTGTATATGTAATTTAGGGGGTGCAGGAGTGATTTTTAGAACTTGCTAATTTCAGCCTTATTTAAAGGTGTTTTGTAACTTCAATCAATTTATTTTCCCACCTTGAATGAGCTTAATCTTAATTTCAGCCGCATCAACAAACATTAACATATCCAAAAATAATTTATGCAGCTAAAATTCACTTTTTAACACATTTTTATCACATAAGCTCAAACGGCCTAATTATCAGAATTATCAATTAAATCACTCTTTAAGCACATAAATTCAATTAAATACCCAGAATTAAACACTAAATGAGGGCAAAAATATGCACTAATCATACCCACACACTTATCCTTTTCGCACTCATCTACAGGTATCACTTGGCGGGATTGTAAGACCCGTAAAATTAAATTAATCAAATAAATAAATATATAATAAATGCGGGAAGTGGGAGCCTTTATGACATTAAATGTTGATGAAGGTGATGTGAAAAAGTACTAGCTCAAATGGTTGAGAGTACTTTTTTGTGTGAGAGGACTTGGGTTCAAGTCCTATGTATGCTAATTATGTGCTATTTAGTTGTTATTATATTTTTATATATATGTGATCTTGTTGTGGAATGATATAATCCTTGAATTATATTCATTAGCAAGAAACATGAATTGGCTTGATGGTTATGCATGGATTTGGCATTGGTATGGTTATGGGTTCAAGCCTTGGAGAACCCAAATTAAACTTTCTTTTTGCTATTTTGGGTTTTGGGTTGAATTTGAAGGGTTTAGGGAAACCCTAGATGCATGGGCAGCCAAGGGTGGCTAAGAAACGGACCATAAAGAATCAATGAATGATAATAAACACTACCATTAAACCTTAAATTCGTTTTTTGGTAATTATCTAGCTTTATGGCACCTTTAAAAGGCCAATGTGAGGTAAGAAGAACACGAGGAACTCTTGAGTTGTGGCTCGGAATAGCATCTCTTGAGTTGTAGCTCAGGATGGCGGATGAACACGAGGAACTCTTGAGTTATGGCTCGGGATGGCGAGTGTTGCCGGTATGAGTGTGCTAGTTGTGGACAGTACGAATGGGTCCAGATAGACTACCATCCTCAGATGTTTATTGACGAGTTTTGTACTCTTGGAACGTTACGAACTACGTTCGTATTTAGGAACTCCACCTGGCGTTACTGTGTGTGATCCGTAGCAATGGTTTCCCGCACGTGCTCTATCGGTTGTGCCCGATAGGTATGGCAGCAAATCATCTTGAAATACTCACTAGGAGGTGTAGAACGCAAATAACATGGTTGTGGCCATGCTATGTGGAATCAAAGGAGAGAATTTCTATGATGCGTTGGGAGGATATAAATATCTGTTTGTGTTAAGCTCATCCTATCTGCTTGTGTTTGGCAATGATCGTGTACGCGGTACACGTGAGCAAATGATGTGGATGCAGGTGGTTCTGGTGGAGCTTATCCACGGAGAGGGGATAGCTCGGGAGTTTTATGCTTTTATTTATTTTATGATTTTGATATCAGATGTAAACTCTTATGAGATGTTTTAGACTATTTTTCATACTTCTTATAAACTATGGATTTTTGGTTATTATTGAACATTAATAAAAGTTTTAAATTTCCAGCGTTTTGGGAAATCAGTTATTATTAAACGCGGCGTAATTACTCTTTTCCTATTTTATTATTTAAATCCGTAATATCCGGTCGGGATGTTACATTTGGTATCAGAGCAAAGATTTTCAAAATGATTTTTGGGGTTTAAGGGGAGTGAGCTTACCGTGTTTCGCTTACGAGACTGTTTTGATTCTTGATCGTTAATTTTTGTGTTGTTTAAGTTTTAACTGGAGCTGTTTGGTGTGAACAACTAAAAATGTGGCGTGCTCAGGCCATGGCTAACAGAAGGAGGAGAAATACAGTTGGAGCTGATGATATCGCTCAGGCCATCTATCGCATGGTGGACGCAATGCAACCTATCGCAGCACAACCTAGGGTCATGGTGGCACCTGTTCGTCCTGTGACCATGGAGGACTTTAGGAGACACATGCGAACCAAATTCTTTGGCAAGGCCAATTCTAGCGAGGCAGATGCGTGGTTGAGGGAGTGCGAGAAAATATGTGGAGTCATAGAGTGCACTGAGGCACAGAAGTTATCCTTCGTCACTTTCTTGCTAGTGGCGGATGTTGAGTACTAGTGGGTGGGAATGCAACAGCTGATGCGGACCTGGGCAGAGGAGATCACTTGAACTTTCTTTAGGACCAGATTCCTGGAGAAATACTTTCTGGACTTTGCAAAACATGAGAGGGAAGCTGAATTCCTCACGTTCCAGCAGGGGAACCTGACTGTGCAGGCACAAACAAACAAGTTTGAATATCTGGCAAGGTTCTATTCACCTGAGGAGTGAAGGTGCAGAAAATATGAGGGCGGGCTGAAACATGAGTTGCGCCGATTCATAGTACCACTCAGCATTAGGGAGTTCCCAGTCTTGGTGGAGCAGACCAAGGTAGTTGAACAGTTGGAGATGGGTCCCAGTAAGGTGGTGTAGTCTCAGAAGACTACTGCAGACACTTACCAGCAGAAGAAACCATATAACCGACCACCATCTTCTTCCAGGAAACTGCAATGCTATAGTTACGGGGGAGAGCATCTTAGGAGGGACTGCCCAAAATTCTCTGGCAGTTCTAGAGGAGGCTCTAGCACTGGCAAGTGCTATGTATATGAGCAGACTAGCCATTTTACACGTTAGTGCCCTAATAAGAAACTAGTTGGAGTTGCGTCAGCCAAGAAACCAGTGGGAGATCGGCCTAGAGCACCAGGGTGCATTTTTGCTTAAACGACCACCACGATAACACAGTCGGGTAACCTAGTGTAGTTTAATTGCTTGTTGTTTGGTCACAACGTGGTTGTGTTGTTTGACTCAAGAGCCACTCATTCATTCGTGTCTAATGAATGCATGAGGAGGCTCAGACTTGTGATGCGAGAGCTGGGGTGCGACCTGATAGTTACGACACCAGCTTCTGGCGAGGTATCCACCACTTCTATGTGTGTGGGGTGCCCTATGGAGCTGACAGGCTGTAGGTTCAAGGTGAATATCATCTGCTTGCCAATGAAGGGTCTTAACGTAATTCTCGGTATGGACTGGTTGTCGATCAACCACATTGTCATTGATTGTGGATAGCGCAACATGGTATTCCTAGAGGTAGTTGGTTTAGAGTTGAACTCCGCTCAGAGGGCAATAAATGAAGTGGAAGCAGAAGCTACCTACTTTATGATAGTGGCCTAGATAGAAAAGAAGAGCACTGCAGAGCAAATTAACCCGATTCCAGTAGTTGAGGAGTACGGTGACGTGTTCCCAGACAAGATACCGGAGTTACCACCGAGTAGGGATGTGGATTTCACTATTGATTTCATCCCTAGAGTCGGTCCAGTATCTATCGCTCTGTATCGGATGACGCTAACCAAGTTGGCAAAGTTGAAGAAGTAGATTGAAGATCTGCTTGAGAAGAAGTTTATCAGACCGAGTGCATCACCATGGGGAGCATCAGTATTGTTAGTGAAGAAAAAGGATGGCATCTCTAAGCTATGTGTTGATAACCATCAATTGAATAAGTTGACCATGAAGAATAAGTATCCACTGTCGAGGATAGGCGATCTGCTGGATCAACTGAGGGAAGCCGTAGTGTTCTCTAAGATTGACTTGAGGTTTGGATATCATTAGATCTTAGTCAAGCCTAAGGATGTGTAGAAGACGGCTTTCAGGTCACGCTATGGGCATTATGAGTATGTGGTGATGCAGTTTGGGGTGACAAATGCTCCTGCTATATTCATGGATTACATGAACAGGATATTCTAACCATACTTGGATCAGTTTATTGTTGTATTTATTGACGACATACTGATATATTCTGAGAGTCGAAGTGAACACGCAGAGCATCTGAGAGTGGTGCTGGGAATTCTCAGAGAACATCAAATATATGGGAAGTTCTCAAAATGCGAGTTTTGGCTGGATGAGGTACAATTCTTGGGCCATGTGATCTCAACCCAAGGAATAGTAGTGGATCCGGATAAGATCGAGACGGTGGTGAAGTGGGAGAGGCCACAAACAGTTACAAAGGTGCGAAGTTTTTTGGGTTTGACAAGATACTACAGGCGTTTTGTTGAAGGGTTCTCAAAAAGGGTGAGTCCATTGACACAGTTCACCTAGAAAGATCAGTCCTTCTCGTGGACCGATGAGTGTGAGGCATGTTTTGAAGACATGAAAAAGAGGTTGACAACCGCACCTGTACTAGCTATTCTAGACACGACTAAGACATTTGAGGTTTATTGTGACGCTTCATACCAGGGTCTGGGTTGTGTGTTGATGCAAGACAAAAGACCAATAGCTTATGCATCGAGGCAATTGAAAGTTCATGAGAAAAATTATCTGACGCATGATTTAGAGCTTGCAGCAGTGGTTTTTGCCCCCAAGACCTCGAGGCAGTTAAAATATTTGTTTGACCAGAAGGAGTTGAATATGAGGCAGAGGCGATGGATGAAGTACTTGAAGGACTACGACTTTGAGCTTTTGTACCATCATGGCAAACCCATTGTCGTTGCAGATGCTCTGAGCAGAAAGAGGGTACATGTGTTTGCTAAGATGATAAAGGAGCTGGAGCTTATTAAGAAGTTGCGGGACATGCACTTGGGTTTACATACAGTCACTGATCATATACGGTGCAACATGCTGCGAATCACTAATGAGTTCCTAGACGAGGTGTGGGTGAAACAGGGTAAGGATCAGGAGCTGTAGCAGATAATCAATGAATTGGGCATTGTGAAGAGAAAGGATTTCAAGATGGGTAAAGATGGCATCCTGCATTTCAGAGAGAGGGTGTGTGTACCCATGAGTCGGGTATTGAGGAAGATGTTCTTGGAGGAAGGGCATAAGATTCGTCTTAGCATACATCCAGATATGACTAAGATGTATAAAGACTTGAAAGCTACCTTCTGGTGGACGGGCATGAAGACAGATGTAGCCGATTATGTTGCTTCTTGTTTTGTATGCCAGAAGGCGAAGATTGAACATCAGAGGCCGGGTGGCACATTGGAGCCTTTGGATCTTCCTCAGTAGAAATGGACAGCATATCCATGGACTTCATTACACACCTGCCGAGGTCTGTGAGGGGGCATAACTCGATCTGGGTAATAGTAGACAGATTGACGAAGTGTGCTCACTTCCTGCCAATTAATCAGAAGATGTATATGGACAAATTGGTAAATTTATATGTCAGAGAAGTGGTCAGACTACATGGGGTGCCTGCGAGTATTGTGTCAGACAGAGATCCAAGATTCACATCGAGGTTCTGGCAGTCGTTGTAGAAGGCACTAGGCACTCAATTGAGGATGAGCTCAGCGTATCATCCTCAGACAAATGGTCAGTCTCAGAGAACTATACAATCACTGGAGGACTTGATGAGAACCTGTGTACTGGATCACCTGGGGACATGGAGTGATATGTTGCCACTGATGGAGTTTACTTATAATAATAGTTACCACTCCAGCATTGGGATGACACCATACGAGGCATTGTATGGTAGGAGATGCGGGACTCCTTTATGTTGGCAGCAGAATGGGGAGTCAGTTGTACTTGGGCCAGAATTTTTACATTAGACTACTGAGAAGGTGAAGATAATACAAGATAGGATGCAGGCAACTCAGAGTAGGCAGAAATCATATGCAGATAAAAGGAGGAGACTGCTTGAGTTTGAGGCAGGTGACCATGTATTCCTTAGAGTTACTCCTACAGCAGGGATTGGGAGAGCACTGAAGGCGAGGAAATTAACTCCTCGATTCATTGGTCCATACCAGATCACGAGAAGGATTGGACCTACAGCGCACGAGATAGCCTTGCCACCACACTTGGCAAACCTACATAATGTCTTCCACGTATCGCAGCTTAGGAAGTACATAGCAGATCCTACTCATGTGTTGGAGGAGGATGATGTGCAGGTGCGGGAGGACCTGATGATCGAAGTTGGACCAGTGAGAATCTTGGATTCTCAAGTCAAATAGCTCAAAGGGAAGGAGATCCGAACAGTGAAGCTTATCTGGGACAAGGCAACCCAGGAGATGATATGGGAGATGGAGGATCTCATGAGGAAATCTTATCCTCATCTATTCCCTGGTAAGTTCTCTTTTTCGAGGACGAAAAATTTTAAGGTGGGAGGAATGTAAGACCCGTAAAATTAAATTAATTAAATAAATAAATTAATAAATGTGAGAAGTAGGAGCCTTTATGGCATTAAATGTTTATGAAGGTGACGTGAAAAAGTACTAGCTCAAATGGTTGAGAGTACTTTATTGTGTGAGAGGACTTAGGTTCAAGTCCTATATGTGCTAATTATTTGTTATTTAGTTGTTATTATATTTTTATATATATGTGATCTTGTTGTGGAATGATATAATCCTTGAATTATATTCGTTAGCAAGAAACATGAATTGGCTTGATGGTTATGCATGGATTTGGCATTGGTATGGTTATGGGTTCAAGCCTTGGACAACCCAAATTAAACTTTATTTTTGCTATTTTGGGTTTTTGCTTGAATTTGAAGGGTTAAGGGAAACCCTAGATGCATAGGCAGCCAAGGGTGGCTGAGAAACGAACCATAAAGAATCAATGAATGATAATAAACACTACCATTAAACATTAAATTCTTTTTTTGATAATTATCTAGCTTTTAGGCACCTTTAAAAGGCCAATGTGAGGTAAGAAGAAGGGTTTTCGCAAGCTATGAGTGTACTAAGAAAATAGAGCACGAAAATTGGAGAGTGGTGAGGTTTGATTGAAGAATTGAGGCTGATTGGAGGGAGAACTAAGAAGATTTTGGGGTGAGCAAAGAAGGACCTTGGAATTCTCAAACTTTTAGCAAGGAAACTAGGTTAGGGGAGTTTTCCTGCATTAGATTTTGTATGGTTGATTTGGAATTACATGATACATATTGAATTGCATGAATACCTTTTTATTTGTTGCATTTTAACATGGTTCTAGGTTCCTGGAGAGGAACTGCCTGGCGGCACATTCTCAGCCGCCAGGCAACGCATAATGTTTACCAATTTTTGGGTTTCTTGATGATGGGCCTGGCGGTATTTGACTAAACCTCCAGGCGACACGAGCTAAATGATTCGTTTTTGGTGTTTTCTAGGGGCTGAGTTGATTCTAATCAGAGGGAAGCTTAATTTTGACTATGGTGGAATGATTGGATGTCAAATTGTGTTGTAACACATAACATTGACAGCTAAATGTATGGAACAATACGAAGATATATTTAGGGTTTGAAATTTGGAGTTTTTAATACCTAGATATTGAGGATGGTTGATTTCACTCAAATTGTAGTTGGAAATTTGTTAAAATTTGATTATCGAGTCACAAATATCTTGGCTTGTGGGAGAACACTTAAGGAATGCATAGAGAGAAATAGTGGGGAATGAGAGGGGACCCGATAGCTGCTGAAATTCTGGGAATTTGCCAGAATTGCTTGCACCGCCTGGCGATGTGGAGCTTGCCGCCAGGCGCCACCACACAGAAGTGGTTTCTGTGTGGCTGTTGGTGCAGTTTGGGTCTGGAAGGGGTCAGTGAAGTTAGTTGAGATGTATGAGAAGGTATGAAGGAGTTTGGTGGTTATGGTGTTAAGTGAAGAATTGGTGTTTGAAAAGAAGGCTAGCGTGTGAATCCATGAATGTTGAATAAAAATGGATGTTTTGGCATGGGATTTCAAATTGATCAAACCACTAGAAGATTTGGTAGGTAAGCAGTTTATGATTAGGGAAGTATTATAAACTGAAGTGTCAAACTAGAAGAATGGAGTAAATACAAGTGATTTATAATGGCCATAACTGCTAAGGATCTTTAGAGTACAGGTACAGTGTGGGAAAATTTGCCATGGTATAGTCTTTAATAGCAAAACCAGCAGAATGTGAACTTGTCAATGTTGAACCTAAGTAAGATTGAGAATAGTAACCTTTGAAATTATGGTTCTGAAGTTACATAGGTACTATGTTGATGAGATATACTACAAAATTAACGTGGTGCATTTAGAGAAGTTCACTAAGGGCTTAATCGCCAATTTAAACGTGCAATCTGACTCAGAAGAATAGAAAACCAGTACTGTGCAACTACTGGTATGTCGCCTGGCGGTGAGCTTTGTTCCGCCAGGCGATAGCGTCAGGATCAGTGAGTGACTCGAGCTCGTGACGCCTGGCGGCAGGGTCAGTTCTGCCCGGTGATAGAGACATAGACAATGGGCTTCTGGTACATTTGTGCCTGGCGGTGAGGGTAGACCTGCCAGGCGGGGTCTGCAGTGTGGGGGTTTTTTGAGGCGCTACGTGCCTAGCGGTACGCGTCACCGGCCAGGCTGTCTGGAAGTGGCAGTGCTAGGCGATTTTGATGCTACAACCTTGGTTTATGGGATTTATGTGTGCATGATCTACAAGACTTTTGGTGATGCTTCAAAGGTGGGATTGTTGGTGTTCCTTGAGTTGAGCACAAAATGTATCCCTTGAGTTGTGGCTCAGAATAGCATCTCTTGAGTTGTGACTCGGGATGGCGGATGAACACGAGAAACTCTTGAGTTGTGGCTCGGGTTGGTGAGTGTTTCCGGTGTGAGTGTGCTGGTTGTGGCAGTACGGATGGATCCAAATAGACTGCCCTCTTCAGTTGTTGACTAACGAGTTTGGTAGTCTGGAGACGTTACGAACTACGATCGTATTTGGGAACTTCATCTGGCGTTACGGTGTGTGATCCATAACAATGGTTTTCCGCACGTGTTTTATCGGTTGTGGTTGATAGGTATAGCAGCAGATCATCTTGAAGTACTCACTAGGAGGTGTAGAACGCAAATAGCATGGTTGTGGCCATGCTATGTGGAATCAAAGGAGAGAATTTCTATGATGCGTTGGGAGGATATAAATATATGTGTATATTGGTGATTAATATTAATCCATGTGTTTTATATGTTTAATCTGTTAAGCTCGCCCTATCTGCTTGTGTTTGGCGATGATCGTGTACGCGGTACACGTGAGCAGATGATGTGGATGCATGTGGTTCTGGTGGAGCTTAGCCACAGAGAAGGGATAGCTTGGGAGTTTTATGCTTTTATTTATTTTATGATTTTGATATAAGATGTAAACTCTTATGAGATGTTTTAGACTTTCCATACTTCTTATAAACTATGGATTTTTGGTTATTATTGAACATTAATAAAAGTTTAAAATTTCTCGTATTTTGGGAAATGAGGTATTATTAAATGTGGCATAATTACTCTTTTCCTATTTTATTATTTAAATATGTAATATCCGGTCGGGATGTTACAGGGACCCCTTCACTGCATAACGCCACATGTAACATCTCGGTCAAATATTACTAATTTAAATAATATAAAAATGAAGTTGCATTTATTATTACTATCCTTCCCAAAAATGCGGGAAAATTTAAATCATTTATTAAACTAATCCAAATAAAACCATAGTATTCAAATAATCAATATATATATATATATATATATATATATATATATATATATATATATATATATATATATATATATGCATTCACCAATCAAGGCCATACCAACATTTAAGCATCCAATATTAATCATACTCTTAGGGGAAATCAAACCAACAATCATGAGTAACATATATCTCTAGCTACAAGTCTCCAATTCAAATCTCCGACATTTAAGTGAAGAACAATATGTTATGGATCACTTGTCAAAATTTCAGCCAAATCGAACGATTAACAAATTGGGAAATGCAGTTTTACGAAAATTGCACAAACCAGAAAAATCGTAGTCGCCTAGCGACTAGATCTAGCCGCCCAGTTAAACTAGACTAGAGACCTAACGCTTAGCAGTAGAAAACCACCACCCAACAGGGTCCCTTTTGCGCGAAAAATTCAAAAAACAATGTTTTCATGAAAAGATAGTTATTCCACACCTCCAAAGCATCCTAATACGTGATCTACTCATGCAATTTATAAAGCACACATACAAAGACATTACATAACTCCTCAAAACACTAAAACATGTCACCCAAATCAACCACAATTGCATAATTGGGAAAGTCTATTTCGCGTCGCCTGGTGGTTTCGACCCTGCCGCTAGGCGATTCATCACTAACCCAGAAAAACAGCACAAGATTCATGCATCGCTAGGTAGACCTTCAATGTTGTCAGGCGGTTTTTGGAAAAATTCTGGAAATGCGAAAACAAAGTACATTTTGATCAAGCACATGCATCACAGTCACGCATTATACTAAGAAAAAAATAAAAAATTAAGTATGCACATAAAGGAAATCCCCTAACCTGGTTTCCTAACTTCCAATTTGCAAAGCTTGTGATCTTTGATGATAGCAAAATTCCACTCCTTGGCACCTTTCTACTTTTTCCATGTCCAATGGCTTCCAAATACCCTCTTAGCTCTCTTTTTTTAGTGCAAATTTGATGAAGGCGTGACCCACCATACCACCTCCTTAGAAGCTCCCTCAAGAAGGATCACTAGAAGCATGTCTAGAGGGGAGTCTTCTATTCCATCACCTTTATCTTTGTTTTTCATTACTTTAGTTTGAATTCCCTAAGTTGGTTTCTAGTTGACTTATTTTGGTTGACTTGTTGACTTTGACCTAAAGTTGACCCTTGACCAAGATTATATTAACTTAAACCAACATGTTAATCCTTGTTTGTCTTGTTTTGTAGGTAATTAAGAAAAAGTAGAGCATGGCTAGGTGGAACATGGTGATTGGAGCACATGGATGAAGTGGAAGAGAGAGGAATGCATAAAGCATAAAGTAAAAGGCATAAAACAAGTGTACCTATGTACCTTTGGTCTCCTTTGCTTTAAGCACACTTTGGCCACTTTTTGGAGACATATGAGACACATTCTTTGTCTCCTTTTGTGCTAGAACGAAATTAGCCTTGCACACACCATAGTTGGCTCTTTTGTCTCTCATTTTTGTAACCTTATTTGACCTAGTTTCTAGAAGCTAAGGTTAGGTTTTTGTAGAGACATCCTTAGGTATCTTTTATTTGCTTAGAGGCACCTAAACTCTTCTATATAAGGGGTGCTCCTAGACATGTAAAAGGGTTGATCATTTTGTTATAAACTTTGTGTATTCAACCACCATTGCCATGAGCTCTCCTTCCTAGAAGTGAACTCACATTTGCCTTATCTTGCTTGCAAGTGGCGGCACCATCACTCATCTCTAGGGTTTGGTTGGCTTAGATCCCCCCTTATGAGTGGCGTGCTTCTTCCATTGTTCATCTTCTATGCTTTCCATTTTTATTGTTTCTTCTTTCATTTTGCTCTTTAAGTGTTGTTATTTTCGTGTGTGTTTTAAGCTTGAATCCAACTTCCTTTCATGAGCTTGAGAAATGAACATTCACATCTAGATAGCTTACTATCTTAATGTCAAGTGGAAATTTTCAAAAAGCTTTCGTAAACAACTTCACCATATTCATAACCCTAAAAGAAAACAAGATAATTCTTCATCATTTGGTATCTAGAGCCTAGGTTATCTTGAATATGGTGTTTTTCATGTGCTAACCTTATCTTGTTGTAGCTATCTTGTTATGGTTCAAATCCACTTCCATGACACAAAAAAACTGTGTTGGCAGAAAACGTGACAATTTTAAAACATTAAACTGCACCAGCTCAGCGGTCCAAAAATTATGTTTTTGGTGTCAAAAGAAATCGCTTTGAGTCTAGTTTCCAGAAAAAAAAAGAACTAACGCATTTGGAGTTTTGTGGAGAAAGTTATGATCAAAGTAGTGAGCAAAGGTCAAATCTGCCAAGAATACGGGAATCATCGTTTTCAAGTTATGTTGTAGCAGTTTGGCTACGGTTTTTGCACCTCTTTAAACTCTTAAATGTGGTTGGATAACATGTCTTTTGATGCTTAGTCTTTGAGCCTCAAATCCATGAGTTTAAATGCACGATAGCTACATGTTTGTATCTTTGTGTATGTCATGTTGAGTCTTTAAATGTGTCTAACTTTTGCTTGAGTCATATGTCATATGCTTCTTTGAGTTTTCTTGTTCTTGTTTCTAAGTATTTGAGCTATTGCATGAGATCTATGCCTTTTGTTGTAGCATGCTCCTTGAAATTGATTTTGACCTAAGTTTTAAGGAACTAAGTGTTCAAGACACCCTAAAATATCCTTCTCATCATCTTAAGTACCTAGTTTTGAAAAGAAAAATTATTTTCATGACCAAAAATAGTTTGGCCGAGAGCTAATGTGTTGTTTGGTGAATCCATTTGGCCATTTTTACTAGGTGTTATGCTACCAAATTTTATACTTGGATTTTAGGTGATATTGGCAAATTAGTTCCATGCTTTAACTTGGTTATGATCTTTCTTGGTGTATGCATAATTTGAGGTATAATCTTGGCTTGTTCAAATGCTTTCCATAGAGTCTTTAAAAGTGTTTTTCATTGCTTTAGTCTTGTTCAAGTTTTGTCTTTAAAACAAAATTTCCTTAGAAGTTAAAATTTCTTGTTTTTGAGCTTTGCTTGCTTGTCTTTAGGTAATTTTTGTTTTGTCTTAATTGTTTTCATTTCCTTGTTTTCCTAGAGTGTTGTGGCCGAGCCACTTGTTTTGCTTTTGAAAGGTTTTTATCTTTTTTTTAAGTTGTTTTCACTTGTTTGGAAGGATTTTGAGTGCTAGCCTTGCTTGTGTGCTTTGGGAGTGTGATCAAAAACACTTGGGTGCTTGTGAAGATCACACTTGGTCTCGGGTTTGGCTTGTTTTATTATCTAACATCTTGTTTGTCTCGATTTTTAGTGAGTTTTGGTGTAGGAGCATGAATATGGATCCAATCTTGGAGGTAGAAGAGGAGGAGGAATCGGCTTCACCTTATTACCCTCCCATGGTGACTCCTATGGCCCAAGAAAGTGAACAAATCACCCTTGCCAACATCCTACGTGAGATGGAAGTGAGTAGAAGGGAAACTTTTGATCAATTGAGGGCGGATAGGAGACAAAGTGAGATCTTCCTACAAGAG
>Ga0214544_1009901_pt1 | contig 14523 bp, 19 predicted proteins | sample CNSS3metaG_FD_160074 | JGI IMG/M metagenome (GOLD analysis project Ga0214544, IMG submission 160074) | Root nodule microbial communities from cowpea collected in UCLA plant growth center, Los Angeles, California, USA - CNSS3 | ecosystem: Host-associated > Plants > Roots > Nodule | place: USA...
GGGAATCAAAAATAACAAACACAAATGAAAGGGATGAAGGATTAGTGAACTTCCTTTCTAAACATGCTTAGTCTTCTTAAGCATGTGCCTCCATCCTTGGTTGGAGTCAATCCTTCATCATCCTCCCCTCCTTGGAGAGAATTTGACCACAAATTCTTTAAGCCTTGGTAGATGGAGCTTGACTTGATTTGGGGGAGGATTTGCGCCTCCCTTTTATGAGCTCTTGTTCCATCCTTTCTAAGGGTATTACCCCTAGCTTTGTTGAGGCCATCTTTATTTTCTAGAGTACTCTTTCTCTCTTGCTTATGCTTTGGGCCTTCCTTTTTGGCTTGGGAAGAAAAGGAAGGGTAATGCACATCTTGCTTTGGGAGAATTTTTTTGTAGGATAGTAACACCTTAGTGAAAGCTTGCCCCTTTTAATTTTTCTTCTTTATCTTTTCTTATTATATTTCTATCCTTATTAACTTCTTGAGGTGATAGAGGTTGTAAAGTGATCTTTTTCCCATTTATGAAGAAAATGTATTGGCTGGTATGACCATCATGTAAAGTTTGTTTATCAAATTGCCATGGCCTACCTAGTAAGATATGTGTGACTTCCATGGGAACAACATCACATAGCACCTCATCTTTATAGCTTCCTATAGAGAAGTTAATAAGGACTTGTTTGTTGACATCTATTTCTCCCTCTTTACTTATCCAAGCAAGTTTGTAGGGCTTAGCATGAGGAATGGTCTTTAAGCTAAGCTTTTCCACCAACCTTGTGCTAGCTACATTGGTACTACTTCCTCCATCAATAATTAGAGAGCAAACCCATTTGTTAATTTTGCATCTAGATTGAAAAATGTTTTCACTTTGAGTTGGCTCAGGCTCACTTTGATCTTGACCTATCATGCACCTTAATAACATAGGGTCTTTCTCAAAAGTTTTAGTTTTACTAGAGGAAGAAGATTCTTTTGAAAGAGAATGGGGAGATGAGTGTTCACTTTCAATATCATTACTCTTGTTTAAGATCATGGTCCTTTTGGTTAGGCAATTTAAAGCAATGTGATTATAACCTAAACATTTAAAACATTTAATGGAACTTGATCTTTGAGAAGTGGAATGATGAATGTGATCACTTGGTGACTTCCATGAGTGACTAAAGTAGTGGTTGGCTGAGTAACTCTTCTTTGTCCTTCTTTTTCTTTTCAATTGAATTTCAATCCCAAGGGCAAGTGTGAAAACATTTTCAAGAGTGGAGTACTCATACAACTCTACTTGGTCTTGTATGTCTCTCCTAAGACCACTCACAAATCTTTTTATTTTCTCTTTATTAGTTTTCTTTATTTCAACCCTACGCATTTGGGGATTTAATTGAATTTTCTGTGCTTAAAGATTGATTTAATTAGGATTTGTGATTAGTGAATTTATTGAGTAAGTTTGGTAAAAATGGCGTAAAAATTGATTTTAGTTGCATAAAATATTATTGGATATTCTAACGTTTGTTAATGCAGCTGGAATTTATTTTTGGTCATTAATGGTGTGGATTTGAAATATTCAAAGTTACAAAATAAGTCCAAAATGAGGAAATTCTGGAAAGGAATAAATCAGGAGCTAAATGCACTTGTTCTGCACCCCCAGTATTTACTAAGTTGCATGCCTCCTACCACTTAAACTCCACATTTTAAATAATGGCAAAGAGCAACTTGGCAAGTTTGATTCTAAAGTGGATGAAGGTATATTTCTTGGTTATGCCACAAATAGTAATGCATACAGGGTATATAACAAAAGGCTAATGATTGTTGAAGAGTTTATGCGTGTGGTATTTGATGAAATTAACCTAATGTTGCAAGATCAAAGGTCTAAGAATGCAGATGATGAAGATATGCTCATGGAAAAGCAACTTGTTGCAGTAAATCAATCAACTGAAAAGGAAAATTAGTCGACTGAAAAAGCTACAGAAAGCAAGCTACCTAAGGAGTGATTGAACCTAAAGGACTATCAAAGGACAACATCATTTGTGATATCAGTCAAGGAGTATCCACTAGACGCAAGCTTACTTATTGTGAACATGTTACATTTGTGTCTCAAATTGAACCTAGGAATGTGAATGATGCTTTAGGTTATAGTAATTGGGTTGTTGTTATGCAATATGAACTAAATCAATTTACTAGAATTGAAATGTGGTCTCTAGTTCCTAAAACTAACGAAATGAATGTGATTGGTACTAAATGGGTGCATAGAAATAAAATGGATGAAGATGATAACATAGTTAGAAACAAAGCTAGGTTAGTTGGTAAAGGGTATAATCAAGAGAAAGGTATTGATTTTGTTGAAACATATGCACATGTAGTTAGGCTAGAAGCTGTGAGATTACTATTGACATATGTTTGCATGTGTAATTTCAAACTTTCTCAAATGGATGTGAAAAGTGCATTCTTGAATGGTTTCTTAAATGAAGAAGTGTATGTATCACAACCTCATGGCTTTGAAGATCACCTTTATCCTACTCATGTTTTCAAATTGAAAAAGGTCTTGTATGGTTTGAAACAAGCACTACAATAGTGGTATGAAAGGCTAGGCAATTTTCTTTTATCAAAAGGCTATGCTAGAGGTATTGTTGATAAAACACTCTTCATTAGAAAACATGCAAGTGATGTTATATTTGTTCAAATGTGTGTTGATGATATAATCTTTAACTCAAATTATAACTCTTACGTGAAGAGTTTGTTGTAGATATGCAGGGTGAATTTGAAATGTCTATGATGGGTGAGTTAATTTACTTACTGGGGTTGCAAGTAAAGAAATCGAAGCAAAAGACATTTTTAAGCGAGTCAAAATACTGTTTTGAAGTGCTTAAAAAGTTGAAAATGGAGGATTGCAAAGAAGTTGTCACTCCAATTGCCAGAAATTGTCTTATGGATGCAGATGAGCTGGGCAAGAAGTTGATTCAACCAAATATTGAGGGTTGATTGGTTCTTTGTTCTATCTTTCAACAAATAGGCCAAACATTCAATTTAGTGTATGCTTGTGTGCAAGGTTTCAATCCAATCCAAAGGAGTCAAACTTTAAAGTTGTACAAAGGATTCTCAAGTATCTGAAAGGGATATCTAACGTTGGATTATGGTGTCCTAATGATTCTAACATAATTCTTTGTGGTTTTTCAAATTTTGACTATGTAAGGTGCAATTGAATAGGAAAAGCACAAGTGGAACATATCACCTACTTAGCTCAAGCCTAATCTCATGAAATAGCAAGATGCAAGCATGTGTAGCACTCTCTATTGCTGAAGCTAAATACAAAGTAGTTATACATGGATGTGTACAAATAATTTGGCTAAAGCATCAACTCATAGATTATGGTGTAAAGCTAGAGAATGTACCTTTGTATTGTGACAATACAAGTGTAATCAACCTAACTAAGAATCCAATTCAACATTCTAAAACTAAACATATTGAAATCAGGCACCATTTTATAGAAGACCATGTTCAAAAAGGTGAAGTTGAAATGAAGTTTGTGAAAACTAACAGCCAATTGGCCGACTTGTTCACTAAACCTCTTGCACGTGATCGATTTAACAAGCTTAGAAATTAATTAGGTGTTCTGGACATGAAGAATGTGTGTTGATATTTGTTTGGCTTGTTAATTTTATTAAATCATGTGTTTTATTAAATCTGTATAAAATGTGAACTACTAGTATTTCAGTTTGTTGATTTTAGAAAAACAACACATAGATTCTCCTTAAACTGTCAAAATATGCATAATGTGTGATCTGACATTGTTTTAATATGTTAATTTTCATAAAATAGCACATAGATTTCACTTAAACTGTCATAGCATAAATTTTGTGTGATCTGAAATTTTTAGTATGTTAAATTTGCAAAACGAACACATATATTTCACTTAAAACTTTCACTGTACTCAAATTGTGTGACCTGGTGCATTTTTAATCGACTAACTCTGTATCACTTATGCTGATGTGGAACTGCCAGAATTGAATTCAATTGATTGACGCAGTCAAATTAGTCACCATGTGACATTGTTTGGACTGTAGTAGTAGTAGTAGTAAATAACAGCTAGTGCATCAACTAAAACCAACTTTTCAGATTGCATTAACCATAAAGCACTTTAATTACATGATTTCCAATGTGCAAGCATTTATTGTGAAGTGTTTTGAGCAGATAACACATAGAACACATGGGAAACATCATGCTTTATGATCAAATATTGACTCTAGTGTTGCATTTAAAGGAACTAAGGTTTAAATTAAATGGTAAAATTTTGAAATTTTTTTTAAAGTATTAATTTTTTTACTAAAACCAATTGGTACCAGAGCTTGCTTCGATAGTTTTTCAAAAAAATATTGAAAATGGTTGGACAAAATCAAACCTTTGCTAAGTGTGTGTCCAATAGACCTCCTCTTTTTACTGGTGAAAATTACCCCTTCTGGAAAGTTGGGATGCAAATTTTTCTAGAATTTGTTGATAGGGGTATTTAGGATGTAGTGTTAAATGGACCATTTGTGCCTGTTAATGTTGTTGGTGATGTGCAAGAACCAAAGCCCTTTTCACAATGGACTGTGGATGAAAATAGACAGGCTCAATATGATGTCAAAATTAGGAATATAATTTCATCTACTTTGACCCTTGATGAATTATAAAGGATTTTTGTCTACACCGATGCACGTGAAATGTGGGAAATTTTGCGAGTGACTCATGAAGGAACAGACGATGTAAAAAGGGCACGTAAGAAATCCTTGATCCAAGAGTACGAAATGTTTCGTATGCAGCAAGGGGAAACCATCTACGATGTGTAGAAGCGATTCACACACATTGTCAATCATCTCACGGGTTTAGGTAAAACTTTTGACACTGATGAGTTAAACATAAAAATTCCAAAATCCTTGAACAGGACTTGGCAGCCAAAGGTACAACCATCACGGAGTCATAGAATCTTGCAACGATGTCAACGACGACTTTATTTGGAAAACTAAGGGAGCACGAGCTTGAACTAGGTAGATTAAATGAAGAAGAAGACCATGGAAGGAAGAAGAACACTGCCTTCAAGACCGAGATCGTTAAAGGCAAAAAGCACAAAGAAGAAGAAGATTTTGATGATGATGAGAATCTGAGCCTTATGATAAAAAAATTTACAAAGTTCATGAAGGCCAAAAGTAAAAGTCAATTCAAGAGCAATAAGAAGGAGAATCAAGGATCATCCTCAAATTTCAAGTGTTATGGATGTGGAGAAACTGAACATGTTAAGGCATATTGCCCAAATTCAAAGAAAAGTGAAGAAAGGAAAGGCAGGAAATTTTTTTAAGAAAAAGGCATACATTGCATGGGATGATAATGCCTCAAGTACATCAAGCTCCAATGATTCTGATGAGGAAGAAGCAAAACTTTATTTTATAGCTGATCATGATCTTTCTGACAGCGAGGTAAGTTCTACTTGCAATGGAAATGATTATGATGATCTTTATGATGGATTTCAACAATTGCTTGTTAAATATAGTAAATTAGATAATGCCCACAAGAAATTAAAATATGATTTTAAAGAGTTACAAAATAAATTTGAAAAATCTCTCTTGAAGAAGAAATTTTAAAAAATAAAATGTCAACTTTAGAAAACAATGAAAAAGAAATTTTTGAATGTGCTTCCTATAAAAGTTACATGTTTGATATATGTATTTTGGAAAAACAACTTGAAGATGCATTAGAAAATAAAAATTATGAAAAACCTACTCTTAAGAAAAATCCAAATAGAAACAGGTATAGTCCTAATTATAATAAGAAAAATAAATCTAAAAGAACTCGCAAAGTCTGGGTAGAAAAAGGAACTAATTACTCATGAATGAATGTGTTGCTACTTGTTTTTATTGCATGAAAAAGGGTCATACTTCAAATAAGTACAATATCAAATATTTTGGTGTTCCAAATGGAAAGTATTTTTGGGTGCTTGTTGTTAAGTAATTGTTTTTGTCTAACCCCAAGGACCCAAAAAAGTTGTTCGGGACCTAAAGAAATTACTTCCTTATTTTGCAGATGACTTCTAAATCCAGGAAATCAATGTGGTATCTTGACAGTGGTTGTTCAAGGCACATGATTGTAGATAAAAGGAAGTTGAAGAACTTTAAAAGAAAGGAACAAGGATTTGTTACATATGGGGATAACAAAAAGGGAAAGATACTTGGAAATAGTGATGTTGAAGGAGGAGATACATTGGAGATCAAGGATGTGTTATTTGTGGAAGGATTAAAGCACAATCTTCTTAGTATAAGTCAACTATGTGATAAAGGATTCAAAGTCATCTTAGAGAGTGACTACTGCACCATTCATTAAAAGGACTCTAAGGAAGTAGCCTTAAAAGGTATGAGACACAATAACATCTACTTAATAGATCTTAATAATGCATCATCTAGTTATATAACTTGTTTAGTTGCTAAAGAAGAAAATTTATGGTTGTGGCATAAACGAGCTACACATATTAATATGCAACATCTAAAGAAGCTAATCTCTAAAGAATTAGTATCTGGTTTGCAAAAAATAAAGTTTGAAAAAGATAAACTATGTACTGCCTGTCAAAAAGGAAAACAAGTAAAATCATCATTTCATTCAAAACATATTATTTCCACTTCAAAGTCATTAGAACTCTTGCATATGGATTTGTTTGGTCCTTCTAGGATAAAAAGCTTTGGAGGGATTATTATGCTCTTGTTATTTCTTTCTCTGATTAAAAAGTGAGACTTTTAGAGCCTTCAAACAAATTGCAAAAATGATTCAAAATGAAAAAGATTTAAAAAAATTAAAGTTTTGAGAAATGATTATGGAGGGGAATTTTAAAACGAATTATTTGAAAAATTTTGTGAAGAAAATGGGATTATGAATAATTTTTCTACTCCTAGAACTCCTCAGCAAAACGCAGTTGTAGAAAGGAAAAATAGATACTTACGGAACTAGCTTGCACAATGTTGAACGAATATGAAGGGCCTAAATACTTTTGGGTTGATGCTGTGAGCACAGTATCTTATGTATTGAATAGAATGCTCATTAGAACCATTTTAAAAATTACCCCTTATGAGTTGTTTAAAGGTAGAAAGCCAAATGTTGCACATTTAAAAATATTTGGATGTAAATGTTTTGTGTTAAACAATGGGAAAAAATTAGGAAAATTTGATTCTAAAGCAGATGAAACTATTTTCTTAGGATACTCACTAACCAGTAAAACTTATAGAGTCTTTAATAGAAGAACCTTTAACGTAGAAGAATTTATGCATGTTGTTTCTGATGAAATTGTGGACCTTGAGAGAACCCTCTCAAGTCAAATAAGACAAATGCAAGTGATGAAGAATATATTAAAGAGGCTTTTGATGAAATGTATTTAAATGAGAACTCACTGCCTCAACATGAAGATCTTGCCAAGAGCTAGAAGTCACCAAGAGGATTATCTCTGGACAACATCATTGGAGATATATCAAAGGGAGTAATTATAGAAATATGTCAAATTTTCGTATGATAGTAGCTTTTGTTTTACAGGTAGAACCAAAGAATGTAGAAGAAGCTCTTTAAGATGATCGATGGTGCATTGCAATGCAAGAAGAACTGAATCAATTTGAAATTGAAAGGAATGAGGTTTAGGAATTGATTCTTAGAGAATATTCACATCAAGTAATAAGAACAAAGCAGGTGTTTAGAAACAAGTTGGATAAAGATGGGAACATCACCAAGAACAAAGCCATATTGTTGCAAAAGGGTACAGACAAGAAGAAGGTATAGATTATGATGAGACATATACTCCAATTGTATGGTTAGGGCTATACGTTTACTTCTTGCTATGCTTCTCTAATGAAATTTAAACTTTATTATATAGATGTTAAAAGTGTTTTTCTAAATGGATTTATAAAAGAAGATGTGTATGTTGAGAAACCTCCTGGTTTTTTAGGATTATAAACTTCCTAATCATATTTATAAATTAAATAAAGCACTTTATGGACTGAAACAAGCACATATATCTTCTTATGAACAATTAAAAACATTTTTGTTAGAAAATGATTTTGAGAAAGGTAAAATTGATCTAACTCTGTTTATCAAAAGAGTAGAAGCATATTCTGTTGATTCAAATTTACGTAGATGACATAATTTTTAGATCTACTGATAACTCTTTGTGTGAAGGATTTGCAAGTATAATGCAGGGATATTTTGAAATGAAAATGATGGGAGAATTGACATTCATTCTAAGACTACAAATTAAGAAAATGGAAAATGGAATTTGCATATCATAGTCCAAGTACAATAAAGAGGTACTTAAGAAATTTGGAATGGATACTACTAAGGAAACAAGTACTCCTATGGGAACATCTTGTTATTTAGACAAAAATGAATCAAGAATGGAAGTTAATCAAACCATCTTTAGAGGTATGATATGTTCTCTGTTATATCTTACTACAAGTAGACCTGATATTATGCAAGTTGTTTGTGTGTGTGCTAGATTTCAAGCTAATCCAAAAGAATCACATCTTACTATTGTAAAAAGCATTTTAAAATATTTAAAAGGATTTGCTTGTTTTAGACTCCGTTATCCATTGGGAGCCTCCCCTAGTTTAATAGGTTCGATGTTGACTATGGTGGTTGTAAATTGATAGAAAGAGTACCAGTGTTACTTGTCATGTTTTAGGATGTTCATTAGTTTCTTGGCACTCCAAGGAACAAGCCTGTGTGGCTTTATCAACTACTAAGGCTGAATATATTGTTGCAGGCAATTGTTCTGCTCATATTCTATAGATGAAATAACAATTAGAGGATTATAATATCTATCTAAATCAAATACCTCTAAAGTGTGATAATACAAGTGCCATAAATTTAACCAAAAATCCCATAATGCATTCTAGAACAAAGCACATGGAAATTAGACATCACTTTTTAAGGAATCATATAAGTAAAGAAAATTGTGTGATAGAATATGTAGACACTAAGCATCAATTAGCTTATATTTTTACCAAACCTTTAGCCAAAGATAGATTTTATGAACTAAGGAGAGATTTGGGGATACTAGAAGTATCTTAGAAACGCAAAAATTAAAATTTTCTAAAATTCTGAAAAACAGCGCGTGAATAATTGATTATCACCAAGGATAATTGATTATCAACTTTCCTTAAAATTCCAAAACCTTCTGGAATAATCGATTATCAAGTACAATAATCGATTATCTCGATCTCTGTCCAAAATTACCAAATCTTTCAGGAATAATCGATTATCACTTAAGATAATCGATTATCAGTTTATCAGAACCCATATTTCTCAACAATTTTGAACAATAATTGATTATCTCCTTTAGATAATCAATTATCTCGAGTCGTTAGGCAAAATTTTTAGAAAACTATTTGTTTTAACGGCTAGATAGACATTGAAATTCGTAAGTTTGACTGTCGGAGACTTTTTCCTATAAATCCTGGCCAAATTTTTCACTATTACTTTCTTATAAACATCAAATTTTGAGAACCCTATTTTTCTCTCAAAAACTCTAAAACCTCCTTTCTCCTAAACCTTGTTGATATCAAATGGTCGAAGCATCTCGTAGAAAGATTCCTACCCACAGAAGAACTACATCACGTCCAACTTAACCTCCATCACACACTACTTCAATTGAGGGGTGGGTTTCAAATGAAGAGCGAAGATTAGAATTTATCACTCTATGGAAAGAAAAGCCTTTCATCACCCCTAAATTTATCAAATCTCAATGGTTTGTCAACCGTCGATTTACAATTCCTGCCCTTCTTGTTGAACAAGGGGTGAAGTTCTTTGTAGAAATGCAGGGGACTTTCTATCCTAACTTAATAAGAGTCTTCTACTACAATTATAAATTCAGAAATGGAGTTGGATTCACCAAGGTAAAGGGAGTAGATAACATTCTGGACGATGATCTTTTTGGGAAAATGTTCTAAGTTTCCCATTCATGACGGCACCTCTCCAATTCTAACTACAAGAATTGAAGGTTTTAACAGAATCTTTGCTTGTAGGTCTTTCCTCAGAAAACCTGATCAAGAAATAGGCAAACAATTGCTGGCAGGTCTTCTGAAAGTGGATGAGCAACTTCTTCATTATCTCATTGTCTAGATTTTATGTCCTTGTGGAACAAATCATGCTTAGTGTAGTGAAGTTGATCTCATGATAATCTACGCTTTGCTGAATCATATTCCTATCCACTGGCCAAGTATCATCCTAGACACAATGCTCAAAGCAAAGTGGCTCCCTCAATATCCATTACCTTACTCCTTGCTCATCTCTCGCATCTGTGAGTACAAAGGGATCAACATATCTGATGAACAATTTCATCGCACCATTGACGCTAACAAAATTACTGAAAACTCATTGAAACAAATGAAGTTTATTCCTTTTTGGGACGCCTACATTCACAAGGATGAAATGCCGTAATCTAACGATGAAGTTTTTTCCTTTTGGGGATGCCTAACTTGTGTATTATTTTAATGTATATTTGAATGTGAGACGTGATAATGTAATCCTAAAATTTTAGGAATTATCACGAAACATGATTGGTTAAATTGGTTGAGTGGTTGTGGTTTCAAAGCTTGCTAAGAACAAAACTAAATTTCTTTTTGACTAAGTTTCTCTTTTTGCATGGTAATGAAGAGGCATAAAAACCTTAGCTGCAAAAGTGGCAGCCAAGAAAGGTAGAGAATAGCCATAATTGGCTTTGAATAGCAATTAACCATAGGATTAATATTAATTTTCGTTTTTGGACCATTAACAGTCATTAAGGAGTAATTAAGAGTTAGTGAAATTGGGGAGAGTGAGGAAAAACAGGACTGCAGTTGAGAGTACTGGCAAGAGAGGATTGCAAATGAGTCATTGGTGTTTTGGGAGAGGTAGAGTTGAGTTTTGTGTGAAGAAGAAAAGGGAAACTCTTGGACATCATAAGGACAAGGGCTAAAGGACCAATTGGGGCGCGAATTCCAAGTAAGGGGAGCTATTTTGGGTATTTTGTAATGTGTATGAAAGAATGTGCCTTGCCATAATATGATTGCATGGATTTTCCCTTGTTTTTGCACTGTTTTTCGTAATTCTTTGGGTTTTCGCCCAGAAACCGCTTGGCGGGCATGAAGTGACCTAACTATTGGGTTCTGTTATGAACTGCCTGGCGGGCCATGTATTTCTGCCAGGCGGCGTGAAGTTGTTCTTGGTTGTTTATGTTGTTTCGCATAAGAGTCATCGTGACTTTTGGAAATTTGTTGGTGTGCATTGTATGTGACTATTATGTGCTGTAATCGGAATGGAATTGGAAGTTGTATGAAATAAATTGTAAACCTAAACACTTGAGCTGTCAGTATGGAGTCTAAAATCGAATGAAATCAGAATTGTAGGGGTTGGAATAAGGTTTATAGGTGCAGGGAGGATTTTTGGGTTCCTAAAACAACAGGAACCGCCTAGCGGCAACCCATTGGCTGTCAGGCACCATACCAGTGAGGCGTAGTGCTCTGATTCATGAAAAAATGTTGTTTTTCGTACTTTTCGTGCAACAGGAACCGCCCAGCTCTATTTTCATGCCGCCAGGCGCCAATGATTTTTCTAGTTTGTGCAGTTTTCGTAAAACTGCATTTCCTGCTTCGTTAACCGTCTGATTTAGGTGAAATTTGTAACGTGTTTCACAACATGTTGTTCTTCACTTTGAACGGTGGAGATTTGAATTGGATGCTTGAAGAGGGAGATATACATCACTCATGATTGGTTGTTGAATTCCCTAATAGTATGATTACTAATGGATGATTAAGTGTGATCAAGTGTTGGTATGGCCTTGATTGGTGAATGTATATATATAAATATATAGATGCATGATTGATGAGTATGTTTTTGGTAGTGTTTGCTGAGACATGTTGAATATATGAACCTATATATGTTAGCTCGAATGTAAGATGTTATAAGTGTGGGAATAAGGCCACTATTGATGATATCACTATGACCGAGTGTTGCATGATCATGACGGGTTTTGGGAAAGTATGGGAACATGATAATCATACTTTAAATGTAATGGAATTGTGAAGGCATGCAAAATAAGTATATAACTTTCATTGTGTCTTTTGTGGGGTTGTGAATTGTAAGCATGCAAAGGGTTGGGAAAATGAGAAGAAGAAAATAAAGTGTGTTGGAATTGATTTAAGAGGTAAGTATATATGAATTATAAAAGAGAGGAATGTGTGCTTATACTTGAAAGATGCATATGTTTTGTGATGTTGTAATTTGGAATATATGAATGTGTATGTCGATTTCTGGATGTTTGAGAATTAAATGGTTGAATTCTAGGAAATGAATTAGAGTACCTAAAATCATTAGTGTCACATTACTGGTGTAGTGCCTAGCGGTGTAGACTGAACCGCTAGGCGATAGTATGAAACAGGAATGTCTTGTAAGTTGTGGCGCCCGGCGGTCATGTGGAACCACCAGGCGGTCTGTACTGCCATTTCGCCTAGCGGCGCTTAGGCTGCGCTAGGCGATGGTGTAGTGGCAGGGTGCATTGTGATATGTTTTGCATGGTTTGTTGTGTTGGTCTTGGTCTGGGATATGCTTAATGTTGTCATGAGCGGGTAGGTTCATGACTAGTGATGAACATGTGATGATATGAGCGGGGAGGTTCATATCCTATTAATCTCATGTGGGGATACGAGCGAGGTAGGTTCGTATGTTCCGTGCTCACACTTGAGAGATGCTACGTGCAGGGAGGTACGTAGCTGGTGGATCATGTGTGTTGCACTACGGGTGGATAGGTCCGTAGAGTTGGACTACGAGCGGGGAGTTTCGTAGAGTTGGACCACGAGCGGGCAGGTTCGTGGAAGCATTGGAATCCTTAAGACCAGCTTAAGTATGTACCTTGTGTAGCGTAGTGTGCTTTTCTTGTTTTCATTATCATGTTGTGATGTGAGACTTGGATCAAGGGATGATGTGCCATAAGCGGGTAGGTTCATGGATGGTGGTGAACACGTGATGATATGAGTGGGGAGGTTCATATCCTATTACTCTCGTGTGGGGATACGAGCGAGGTAGGTTCGTATGTTCCGTGCTCACACTTGAGAGATGTTGCGTGAGGAGGTACGTAGCTGGTGGATCACGTGTGTTGGACTACGGGCGGGTAGGTCCACAGAGTAGGACTACGAGCGGGGAGGTTCGTAGAGGTAGGACCACGAGCGGGCAGGTTCGTGTGAGCATCATAAACCCTAAATCCGAGACTAACTATTTTGTGTGTTGTGAAGGTTAAAAAGCCTTAGGGATTAAGGTCTTGGCCAATAATTAACTAGAATAAAACAAATGGGTGTATCTTGTTTTTCTATTAACTTTTATGTTAACTGTTCATGAGCTCACCCTTTCTGCTTGTGTTTGGCGATGATCGTGTAATGCGTTACACGGGAGCAAATGATGTTGCAGGTGGTGCTTGTGAGGCATAGAATCGGACAGAGGGTTACCTAGGAAAAGCTTTTAGTGGCGTTTTATCATTATTGTTTTTATGAACTTTTATTATAAACTCTATATGCATGACTATTTGCAGAATAACCAACAAAGATTCCTTCATCTTCTTTTGCATCAAACTTGTCAAGTTTTTCTTTGCTATTATTTAGATTGAAGCATATACAACTAAACAGCATATATAGTGCCTTCTACCTTTTGCATCAAACTATTTAGATTGACTCCCTCCTACGGATGACCCTGCAATGCACATTGCCCATCAACATGATTTCCCCCACATAACAGACAACTTTTCACTTGTTGTTGGTGTTGTACTTGGGAAGCCTTTTGGATCTCTTGTGGCAGTGATGATAACTTGTTCATGAGTGCCTCCATTTGTTGTGTCATTAGCTCTTTTTGAGCCAACAATGCATTGTGCATTTGAAGTTCTAACACTCCCTTCTTCTACAATTGAGTTCGCTTGGGTAGGATCATCAAATCCATCTATTGGTGTCTTCCATAACAACCCTATGAATTGTTCCCATGATTGGCTCAATGATTCGTCATATTCTTATTGGAACGATGAAAGTCTCCTATTTATCATGATTAACCTTAGAATGAGGGAAATTTTTTGAAGAATTTTGTTTATTACCGGCGGTCAAAATCCATCAGTAATGGTCAAAATCTGTCGCTAAATCAACATTACTAACAGATTATCGATGGTCAAAAATCCGTCAGTAAAATGCTTGTCGGTAAAATTTTACCGACGAAAAAATTTGTCGGTAAACTCATCGGTAATTACCGACCAAAAAATCCTTCGGTAATTACCGACCGAAAAATCCGTCAGAAATTACCAAAAAATTCGTCGGTAAATTTGTTCCACTGTTCATCTTCTTCCTCCTCCCTCTTTCAAATATTTTTTCGTGGTCACCGTCGCTGCCGCCGTCGTCGTCGCCACCGCCGTCGTCATCTTCTTCTTCTTCTTCTTCTTCTTCTTCTTCTTCTTCTTCTTCTTCTTCTTCTTCTTCTTCTTCTTCTTCTTCTTCTTCTTCTTCTTCTTCTTCTTCTTCTTCTTCTTCTTCTTCTTCTTCTTCTT
>Ga0214544_1009902_pt1 | contig 14521 bp, 5 predicted proteins | sample CNSS3metaG_FD_160074 | JGI IMG/M metagenome (GOLD analysis project Ga0214544, IMG submission 160074) | Root nodule microbial communities from cowpea collected in UCLA plant growth center, Los Angeles, California, USA - CNSS3 | ecosystem: Host-associated > Plants > Roots > Nodule | place: USA...
ATATAATTCTAGAACCTAAAAACCAAAGAACTTGATCTACCAATCAAGAACTCCCCCTAGGAGCAATGCATCCACGCAATTGCACCTAGGCCTACACTTCACACAATGAAGCAACTGTAATCAGAAATACAATAAAAAAGAATCAAGAAACGAATACACCTATTGTTGTGCAGATTTATCAATTTGCTCCTAGATTCAAGCTACACCCATCAAGGTAGAATCAACCATCAATCTCCTTGAATCTTCACTTGAATGATCTTCAAGAATGCTTAAGAACTCTGTGAATCTCAGAGGGTTGTTTCTCAGAATGTTTTTCAGTGATTTGTAACTTTTTCTAGATAGAAACAGTTTTAAGAAAACAGCTTTTATACAGAGTTCTCTGCTGTCATTAATGGATTAGGAATTTACCTAATCGATTATCGTGAGTGTATTTTCACTGTCTTAGTGCAGTACTCACACCAGTGCAGAGAAAGGTTTTGGTCGCGGTTATTTTGACTATTTGGCTTCGGTTAAAGACCTGAGGCATATCTAGCCGAGTCAAAAAGGGATGAGCTTTCTGCCTCAGTTATGACCCGAGGCATATTTCTCCATTACTGCCTCGGTTATGGAGGGAACCGAGGCATAATATGCATTTTAAAAAAAAAATCAAACGGTTGCCTCCCTAATGGGATTTCTCCAGTTCCTCTTAGCAGTTCTTGCCTAAAGAACGCTGCAAATATTCGCACCTTTCAAGTCACAAATCTGCGATGCCAACCATCACGCTGCACCTCACGAATTTGAAGCCACAGATCTACGACGCCAACCATCACGCTGCACCTCGCGACTCAACCAGAAAACGCAAACACCATCAGATCTGCACCTACATCGTGAAGCACATCAACCACCTTCACACAACCTGCAAAAAGAATGTCCAAAACACCATAACAGATTGCGCTTGAGACGAGAAACCACAGAACGAAGAACGACGCACTAGAACGAAGAACGACGAATCTGCACCATTAGCCTGCGAACGAACCAGAACCGCAAACCATCAATCCATGTGTGTCACCTTCGAAAGAAAGTAAAACGAAAGAAAGTTTGTGTGATTGCATGTTGGATCTGAGATGTTGGTGTGAAAGAAAGTTTGGAACTATAGAGAGGATTGGGTCAAAAACCTTGAGAGAAGAAGAAGAACTTGATGCAGAGAAAATGGGAAGAAGAACCTCGCGAGCAAAGAAGAAGACGAAGTGGTGATTTTTGTGATTTGGGTTTTTATTTTAACCTAACTCTTCTTCCTCGGTTTAATTAAAAACCGGGGCATAAAACCATTTTTTGCCCCGACTCCTGGACAACTGAGGTATAATCCTTTTCGTTCAAAATGAAAAATTAAAAATAGCGGGAAAGTTGAAATTTTTGGGAGGACCTTTTGGCACCAGTTTTTGTTGAACCAAAGCCTATAACCCCTTTTGGCCTCGGGTTTTTTCTTGAACCGAGGCATAAAAGTTGCCTGAAATTGCAAAAATGCCACCGCACCGTTATATGCTTCGGTTCCTTGCCAACCGAGGCCTATAAGACGAGGTAAAAATGCAATTCTGCACTAGTGTCACAGCTAATCCATTAGTTAAACAGTTAATCAATTCATGATTGCACAAGCAAGAATGTGATTGTTAATTACAACTTAATGCAGGCTTGATTTACATCTGATAATTTCATACAAACAACCTAATGCACAACCTAACTAAAACAGGACTAATTCTAAACTGGTAATGCACATGAAGTGTAGCCTTGGACATCATCAAAATCATCTTCATATGAGTTGAAGTAGCTCCCCTTTCAACAGATGCAAGTATAGATATACCGTTACCTAATGAGAATGAAATTTAAATAAGGTTGATTATTGATGCTTGAAAGTGTATAAAGAAAGTTGAATACACCTCCCACAAAACCCTAGGGTTTAGAAAGTAAGAAAGAAAGTAAGAAAGGCTTAGATGCAAGGCTTTTTAATTTTGTCCCTTATTTGGTTCATTTTTGTGGTAAAGTATATGCTATAGGTTTTTGAAAACAAAAGGCCTAAAAATATTTTTTCTTAGTACTCATATTCATCTATTAAATTAATTATAAAATTATATTTAAGAAAAAAATTAACAAATATTTTTTAATACTAATATATCTTTATTAAATTAATTATAAAATTATTTTTAAATAAAAAAGGCCTAAAATATTTGGTACTAATATATTTCTATTAAATTAATTATAAGTTTATATTTATAAAATAAAATAAAATTGTTATTAGTGTTTGTTAATTTTAGTTGGTGTTAAAAATGATATTTAATGAATTAAAATATTTTTTTCAATAAATTATAATTTTGCTTAGTTAGAAGGAAATCCTTAGTTATCTTTATTTTCTTACAATCAAATTTGATTCCATTCTCTTCTTTAATGACTTCAATTTTGATTCTATTTTCTTCTTTTATGTGACTTTATGTAACACCCCATTTAATTAATTATGCGAAATTAAAGGAAGCGTCACATAAAGATAACATACTAGCGCAATCTTGGAGTTTAAAACTCAACTCCTTACAACCCAAGGCACACCACGAGACCCATAAGAAAACTGGATAAAGAGTTTAACAAAAGCATATAAATCCAAGGACGAACAAGTATATGGGCCATAGCCCTAAAGAAAAGCCCATAAAGGAATTAAAGTCCAGTCCACGCGAACTATGCAGCGGAACCATCACCTCCCTGTTGTCCACGGGTGTTCCTCGCATATGGTCACACCAACAAGTTGATGATCATCGCAAAAGAGAGTACCACACAGCATAACACACAACAATAAAAGAAGGGTAAGCTAGAGCACCAAAAGATTTCATCCATACAATCAAATATATTTTCACAATCCCATAACTCATGAACCACATCACTCATGCATAAACATTCAGAACATACTTTAACACAATAACCCAGTCATACATGTGACATTCACCCAATTAACATAGAAGAAATCGGTACAGGGTGCATCCTTGCCTAACTCTCGCTCAGGCTGAGGATGCTCGCTCAGGCGAGAGGTTTCCCTCGCTCAGGCGGACTCCCCTCGCTTAGGCGAGAAGTCGGGGAGTGAGGACAGTGGCTCCCTACGAGATCTCCCTTAGGTGAGCCCTCCTCGCCCAAGCGAGAATGCATCTCGCTCAAAATGGGGACTCTTCGCTTAAGCGACCTCTCGCGTAGGAATCCTGGGCGAAACACCTGCTAGTCTCGCCTAGACGAGACAAGCTCGCTTGGGCGAGATTATCAGACTTCACCATTGTCCGTACCTGCATCAGTTGTATTTTACGCATACACAATAGTACCAACCTTTCCCCGTATTTACAGTAGCATACTAGTTCAAGAATCATGAAACACCAACCAAACAAACGACAAGCACATGAAATAGAAAGGGGTTCTAGCTTCCCTTACTTGGAAAAGTTAGCAGAAACTTCGATATGCAATCGTGAGCACCACAGTTCTACGGGCAGATCCAAAACTAGAAACACGATGGAACAAAACTCGAGCAAGATTACTACGAAACCCTAACTGGAATAATAGAAACCCAGTTGGAGAAAGATCAGCATTAGCTAACAAAATACTTATGTGGAATATAGAACGAAGTTGAGCTTTGTTTGATCGAGATAGCGTAAACCCTAGTAGAGCTCTTTTGGGCAGCGGAGGGAGACAACTACGTTTCTGTGAATGAGTGAAAGTGAGTGTTTGGTTTTATCCTCTGGGCCAGCCCTTAGGCCCATTACATTATGACAGAAAAGGGAAACAGTTTACTGGGCCTTACACTTTAACTTTGATTCTATTTTCTTGTTTTATCTTTATGTGACTTCAATTGTGATTTTTTTTTCTATATGTAACTTCAATTATGATTCTATCCGTGCATGACTATAATTTTGATTATATATTTTTTTTTATCTCTTTGTGACTTCATTGATTTTATTTTCTTTTTTTATCTCTCTATTACTCCTCATTTACTACTTCCACTTCTTGTGTCCTTGTTTTCTTCTATTTTAGGGTTCTTCTTTTTAGGGTTTTGACTGATTCAATTTCTTGAATCTCATATTGTTCGTGTATATCAATCTTTTTATTTTCTTTTATGATTAGTATATTTTTCTTTATATTTGTGTTGATGTTGTTTTTATTCTATTTATTGAATTTGTATTATGATTAAAATAGTGTTTCTTTTGCCTGATTTTGTTTAGGAATTATGGTTTAGGGTTCTAGTGGAGGAGAACAATACTTTTTTTAATTTTTTTATGAATGATTAATCTCAAAATAAACTTTGCATGTTTATGAAAAAAGTTGAGACTTGAGAAAGAAAAAGAGATTTTAGACTTCAAGATACTATTAGTCTACGATCGAGTTTACTTTCTTGACAATCAGAACCAAGTTTTATGTTTTTAACTCATTCTTTTATATATTTCTTTTTAATAGTGATTTATATATTATATTTCTTTTATTTTATATAGATATGTCAACTAGAAAATTTGAATCTATAAAAATAGATAAGAAAAATGATTTAGAAAGGGTGCTATTTGAATGAACAAGATAATAACAATATAGATAATAGATACACGTAAAAACAACAATAGAGAAAGAGAAATAGTTATTGAGGAGAATAAGTCTAGTTCTCGAACTTATAATAATTAACGATTAAAAATATATAAAGAGATTAAATAAATTAATTTCGGTATCTATTAAAATAGAAATGTTAAATGAAATTAATTTTGAGAATTTAAATAATTTTACATAAAAAAACTAAAATAATAAATTTTAAATAATAGATCTCATTTTTAGTTTGTTTTTGGCTTGCTAAACCCTGTAGCCGCCCTCGTTTGTGGTGTCAGTTTTGAAGTTACCGTTATTTTGTTGGTGCAATTATTATGGGTGAAAATTTCCCAGGGACATAACATTTTGACTCAAAGCTTCAAGTTGTGGTCCTAAGAGTATGAGGAAGTCTCTCAACATTCTACATCTGTGACATATTAGCATTCAAAGACACTTTTTATATGTTACAACAATCATTAATTCTTTGTGAAGAGTCCTCAATAGTTTGATTATTTCTACATCTTTCTAATATTTGTTTTTATATAAAATTTTTTACTTTCAATTTCAAGTGTTCAATCACATAATTTCTTAATTTATTGGGTAATACAATAAACTAGTCTTCTTTATTCTTTTGGTCCTTAGTTTTTTTTCATTTGAACAATCTTGATCTTGTTAAAACAATTTTTATTATCACTCATGGATTAATTAATAAGTTTTTTACATCTTAAAGATATTTTTACTGTTACGAAATTCTTAATTATACATTTTTTTTTACAACTTCATTCTTTATTTTAATATTTTTATTTATTGTTTCTCTTTTTGTCTAAATCATGTTTCAATGATTTTATATAATTATATTTGTTCCCTAATTCTTTCTCAAAATTGTAATTTACCATTGCAATTATATTAAGATGTTTGATTTATTATCATATAATAATTTATTATCATAAATATATTTTGTTAGCATTCAAAACATAATAAAATTCAAATGAAAGATCATGTTTAGTTTCACATTATTATTAGTTGAATTTTTGTTTTTTTTACTCAAATAATATAATAATTTTTATTAATATAAAAGAAAAGATATCATTAAAATTTAGGAAAAGTTGTTTGAGGAAAGGACAAAAGGTTAATAAACTTTGTGTTCTCGTTAAATATCAATAATTAAAATTTTTTGAAAGATGATGAATTGAAAAAAAAAAATATAGTGATAGCCTCAATATAATATTGGTAATCTTAGTTTCCTTTCCAGGATTAGGAAAAGAGAATTTAATATCGGAGTTAAAATAAAAGAAAGAGTTAAATTTCCACCCAAAGCACAAGCTTCCGTTGTGAACTTCAGTGAAAGTGTTACATCATGTAGAACCATTTACATGCAGCAATTATTCTTAGCATGGGTTTCATCAATCAAAACATTATTTGTTGAATTTCAAAGTCTTCTAATCCCAAAAGATGGGTAAGAAAATTAAGGACCTCAAATCACATCAAAACATTATTAGTTGTGGAAAACCTACCTTCACCTTAATAATTTCCATACTTTGGTTGACTCAGTTGACCGTTCTTTTCATAATAGCATTGACGTTGTAAATTGTGAAACAACAATAGAGACTCAAAGCAGAAGCAACTAATATGCGATGGCAGGGGATGGACCAAATAATTGTGAAAAAATAGGAAAAATCAATGCACCGAATCACTTAACGTTTTAGTATGTAGGAAAGGATAAATGGGTGTTAATAAAAAATAGTATTACGAAGTCTCATTATTTGATATACAAAGCAAAATCATCACATTATAAATATTAATAGTCTTAAAATATAAAAACAAATAATAGAAATTACGCGTACATTATACAATAAAAGACAACGAAATAAATTTATTGAAACTCTAATTTTGCATTAGACAATGACTATATATCGATAACTTTCTTTTATAATATATAATATGAGATAATATTTTTTAAGTAATCTTAAAATATAAATAAATAAGAAAATAGAAAAATAGAAAGTTATTAAAAAATATCGCTTCAAATTATAATAGAAAGTTAAGATTTATTATTTAGTCGTTAAAAATTCATTTTGCTTGTACATTAGATCGCAGACTACAATACTCCATGAAGCTTTCATCTCAGACAGAAGTTCTGAAGTTAATCTGCCATGAACTGCAAATTTTGCGACAATTCAGAATATTTGCGTTATTCGTGTCCCGAAGGAGATAAATTATAGAGACTGAAATTTAGTAATAAAACTGAAAATGTAGTCTAGCCAAAAATGTATGTAACTGTAAGCATGTTATGAGAGGTTATCTCGAGTAAGTGTGATTAAGTACCTGCTAGCCTTGGAGCCACCGATGGCACTTAGCAACGTTGAGTTCAACCATTAGAAGTATATATTCCATCAGGCTGTTCAAGAATGTGATATAAGCAAATCTCCATGGTTTCCAAAGTAGAATTGGCCCTAGTAAACCCCAAAAGCCTGTGAAGAACTGTTGGAACAGAGAGAGTTGTTGGAACAGAGTTGTTGGAACAGAGAGGCACCGCTTAAAAGAAAGCTGATATGAGAAGATTTTATTTAGACAAAAGTGGAAATGTCTAATCACACTAATGGTGAGCACTGTACAACTGAATGTAAAGAATGACTTATATACAAGTCAATACTGAACAAACTAAAACATATTTTTTTTTTTAATCACAATCTAACACCCTTCTCTGATTAAAAAACTTTTACAAATGGAAATCAAGAACATTCAGGGATGTTCTCATCTCATTGAACCTCTCGTACTTCAAAACTTTTGTCATGACATCAGCTAATTGAAGTTCAGTCCTGCAATGCTTCAATTTGATGCTTCCCCTGCTAACTTGATCTCGCAAAAAGTGGTATTTAGTGTCGATATGCTTGCTTCTTCCGTGAGACACTGGTTTTTGGCTAGATCAATAGCTGATTTGCTATCCACTAGTAATTCTACAGTGTCATCATTAAACATCTTCAATTCTTTGAGTAAAGCCGTGAGCCATAGTGCCTGGCAAGCTGCAGAACAAGCAGCAATGTATTCTGCTTCACAAGTGGAGAGGGCAACCACCGTTTGCTTCTTTGAACTCCAAGATATTGGAGATCCGGACAGCAGGAAAACTTATCCTGAGGTGGTTTTTCTGTCAGTTGCATCACCACTCCAGTCAGAGTCCGAATAAGCTAGCAGTTGTAGGTGATCACCTTCTTTGCTTTGATGAAGAAAAATAAGACCATATCCCAGGGTGGCTTTAAGATATCTCAGAATGCGTTTAGCTGCAACCAGGTGTGATTGTTTAGGGTTGCTTAGAAATCTACTTACAATTCCAACGCTGTAGGTGATCTCGGGTCTGCTATGGCATATGTATCGTAGGCTTCCAATCATCTGCCTATATAGAGTTTCATCCACCAAGACTTCAGTTTCATCTTGTATAAGTTTTAAGCTAAGCTCCGCAGGTGTAGCTGCCGGATTACAATCCATCATGTTGAACTTCTTTAACACTTCTAGGATATACTTTCTCTGATGCATGATAATTCCTCTCCTATCATAAGCAAACTCCAGTCCTAGAAAATATGATAAGGCACCCAAATCAGTCATTTCAAATTCTCTTTTCAGATCTTCTTTCAATTGATCTATGCAGGTTGAACTACTTCCAGTAACTAATAGATCATCCACATACAAATAGATTAGCATTGTCTCTGTAACATTTAAAGACTTGACATACACTCCATACTCCGTGGTGCACTTCAGGAAACCAACTCTATGAAGGAAATTGTCAATCCTTTTGTTCCACGCTCTCGGTGCCTGTCTTAGGCCATACAAAGCCTTTCTTAATCTTAACACCTTATGTTCATTGCCCTTACTCACAAATCCAAGAGGTTGAGTAATGAACACTTCTTCATCCAACATTCCATTTAGGAAAGCGGACTTGACATCCAATTGCCGCAGACTCCAATTCTTCCAACTAGCCAAAGCCACAATCATTCGAATGGTCTCCAGTCTGGCTACTAGAGCAAACACTTCTGAAAAATCAATTCCCTTTCTTTGCATAAAGCCCTTTGCCACTAATCTTGCTTTGTACTTTGCAACTGATCCATCTGGCTTGAGTTTAGTTTTGAACACCCACTTTACCTCAATGGGTACCTTGTCTCTTAGCATATTTACCATCTCCCAGGTCTGATTTTTTTCAATGCTCTTTATTTCATCCTCCATGGCAATTCTCCACACTTCACTTGAAATAGCTTCATCAAGACTTACTGGTTCAGAATTGGCCATCAGTGCCAGGTGTTGGACCAGATTGCCATCGTCAGTTATGGAATTGTCAGGATACATCTGATAGTCTTGAAGGCTTGAGGGAAACCTTCTTTGTCTTGTTGATTTGTCATTTGATTTTCCTTCTATGCACTGGGTGTTGGTCTTAGTAGGACTGTCTTCTTCCCAGTTGAATTCCACTTCTGCAGACGTCGTGGAAACCACTTCATACCAAGATCTGGACTCCTCAAAATGAACATCTCGGCTACAACATACTTTTCTTTCTTTGGGATTGTACAACTTATAAGAACTAGTAGAATTATATCCTACAAATATCATTGGCTCTCCTTTATCATCTAGTTTTCTTCTCCTCTGATCTGGTATGTGTTTGTAACACAATGAGCCAAAGATCTTCATATTTTTGACAGATGGTTTGACACCAGTCCAAGCCTCTTCTGGAACCATTGAATTAAGCCTTTTGGTGGGGCAGTGATTCAACATGTACACTGCATTCATGGCAGCCTCTCCCCAAAAGTTGTGTGGTAAATTCTTCTGCTTTATCATGCTTCTTACCATGTTTAGAATAGTGCGGTTCCTTCTTTCTGCCACTCCATTATGCTGTGGGGTGTATGGGGCCACCACTTCATGTACAATTCCCTGTTCTTTATAGAAGTTTTCCATTTCACCTGAAACAAACTCCCCACCACCATCAGTCCGTAACACCTTCACAACCTTACCAGACTGCTTCTCAACTAACACTTTAAATTCTTTAAAGATTTTATACACCTCACTCTTAGCTTTCAACAGGTATATCCACATTTTTCTGCTGAAGTCATCAACCAATAGCAGAAAATACTTATTTCCCCCCAATGAGGGGACTTCAAATGGTCCACATACATCACTATACACAACCTGTAGTATTTCACTACTTCTTGATGTAGTGAAATTACTAAATGAGGTTCTAGACTGCTTACTAATCCAACAATTTTCACAAACCTTTATAGGAGTCTTGATCAATGGAAGACCACTCACCAATTTTTCAGAACTCATTCGACTCAAGTCTCTGAAATTTAAATGCCCCATTCTTAGGTGCCACAACCAGGATTCATCAGTATATACCGCAGCGGAAAAGCATTGAGTATCAAGGTTGTTCAGACTAACCTTAAATGTTCTGTTCCTGGCTAATGGCACTCTAATCACAGTCTTCTTTGCTGCGTCACAGACCTCAAGAAGATTGTCAACTGTTCTCACAGAATATCCTTTCTCTAACAATTGACCCATGCTGATCAAATTGCTTTTCATCTCAGGCACGTATAAGACATCAGAAATGATGGCTTGTTTACCATCTTGCTTCGTCACAACTACATTTCCTGCACCTTCGGCTTGTATGACTCTGTTGTCTGCAAACCTCACAATACTTTTCTTCCTTTCATCAAGATCGACTAGCCACTCACGATGGCCAGTCATGTGATTCGAACAACCCGAATCAATATACCAGATTTCAACACTCGACCTCTCTGGTTGGGTGACCATCATCAAGATCACAGGTTCCTCTGATGCCTCACTACTCTCCTCCTTTGCCATATGCGCTTGATAGTCTGTCTTTGACTGACTCTCCCCATAATCAGAATTGTTCGGTGCTGCTTTACATTCCGTTGAGAAGTGACCAATTCGATTACAATTGAAACACTTTATTCTCTTTCTATCGGTCTTTCTCTTTCCTCCTCGCCAACCATTGGAACTTCGCTGCCTGTTATCAGAATGATCATCGCTACCTTTTTCTTGATCTTGATTCTGACCACTTCTTCCATATCCACCTTTGGAGTTTCTCCCGCGACCTCGACCTCGAAAGCCACCTCAAGAGTTGTTTCCGGTTTTCTTTGATGTTTGAGCCATCAAAACTTGATTGTCAGTGGGCTTCTCTGACTCTCTCTCCAATACTCTTTGTTCATGTGCCTCTAAGCAGCCTTGAAGTTCTTCGACTTTCATCTCTTCAATTTTCTTTGTCTTTTCAATCGTGATCACAAGGTGATCGAATCTTGGATTGAGAGTCCTCAAGATTTTCTCAACAATAGACCGATCCTTCATTTTCTTTCCACAACCCTTCATTGCATTCATATGAGTGATAACCCGATTAAAGTACTCTGCTATTTTCTCGTTGCTCCCCATTTGCATCAATTCGTATTGACGACGCAAAGTTTGTAACCTAACCTTCTTCAATTTCTCGGCCCCTTCATTACATTGCTCCAAAATCTTCCAAGCTTCTTTTGAAGTTGTAGCCCCTGCAATCTTCTCGAAGTGTGGTTCATCAACACACTGATGAATCAAGACGGTTGCTCTACAATCTTTCTTCTTGTTTTCTTTGTAGACAGCCTTTTGTTCATCTGTTGGAGATTTACCTAGGGCTGAAAATCCCTCTTCGACTATCTCTTCCACATCTTGAGAACCAAAAATGGCTTTCATCTGCACACACCATCTGCTCCAATTCTTTCCATCAAGAACAGGGAGATTTGTTGAAAACGCACCAGGTCCCATCCTCGAACCTTTGCTCTGGATACCAGTTGTTGGAACACAGAGAGTTGTTGGAACAGATAGGCACCGCTTAAAAGAAAGCTGCTATGAAAAGATTTTATTTAGACAAAAGTGGAAATGTCTAATCACACTAATGGTGAGCATTGTACAACTGAATGTAAAGAATGACTTGTATACAAGTCAGTACTGAACAAACTAAATCAAATTTTTTTTTTTAATCACAACCTAACAAGAACCCCAGTCCCAAGCTTATGTATAATCCTCCATGGATATCTGAATTCTCATCTTCATCTTCAACTGCTTCTTCTTGAGGCTGTTTTGCTGTCTTATCTCCGGGACAACTTCTGTTAAGTTGCTCACCACAAAGACCAATATTTCCTTCAAAACTAGAGGCATCAAAGGTTTGCAATTGCCTTCCCCAAGGGATTCTTCCACTCAGATTGTTGTTCGATAAGTCTAACACGGCAAGACGATCAATATTGGCAAGAGTAGAGGGAATTTTACCAGAAAAATGATTTCTTGATAAGTCAAGAAATTCTAACGAATCTAAATTTCCAATCTCGCGAGGGATTTCTCCGCTCAAGTTGTTTCTTGATAAATTCAAAGAAACTAATCCAACTAAATACCCTAACTCTTTTGGTATTTCCCCTGTCAATTCATTACTTGAGATATCAACACTCTTCAGAAGATACTCAGCATTCCAAAATTCATGATCCTGACCTTTCCACATAAATAACACGTTAGTTCCTACCATTTCATGGGTAATAAATCTAGATGACATTCCGCGGAACTTTTCTTTTCCAATTGCATGTACTCCCCTTTCCATCATTGCAGTCAAATTTCTCAGACACGTTGGAATTCCTCTTGACAAGTGGTTCATTGAAAGATCCAAGATATGGATTTCCCTCAAATAGCAGATATGATGTGGAACACTTCCAGAAAAGTTATTTAACCGCAAGCTCAAAATTTGCAATTGTTGCAGATTTTCTCCAATCCATGAAGGTATTGCACCAGACAACAAATTTTCACCCACATCTAATACAGCTAATTTAGTGCAGCTTTTCAATGTGAACGGTAGTTCTCCGATCAAGGTGTTGTTTCGTAGGACCAGAGATTTCAAATTAACAAGAGTACCCATAGAATGAGGAATCATTCCTGACAATTTATTATTTTTGAGATTGAGAAATTCTAATGAACCTTTCAAATGTTCCCAACAATTGGGCAAATGTCCCATTATTTGATTATTTGATAAATCCAGAATTCGCATTGATGTGGTTGTGCTTTTTTTGCACAAAAACATTCTTAAATCTGAAATCTTATTGCCGGATAGATCCAATATGGAAGCTTGTGATAAAAAAGCTGGAATTTCACCTTCAAGTTTATTTAAACTTAGAAATATAAGTACTCCAACATGACTAGTTAGCTTGATTGGTAAATTTGGGATAGTACCTTTAAGACTGCTGTGAGACATGTTCAACTGACTTATATACTGTAGCTTATTCCAAAACCATTTTGGCACAAAGTCATCAATCGCAGCATCAGAAATGTCCAGAAACTCTAAGCGATTTTGAGTTTGGAGCCAACTCGGGAAAGTAGGACCCAGTTTGCAAGAACCTAGTCCCAATGTAAATAATTGAAAAGGAGGAATCCAAGTTGTAGAAAACTTTAGAGACAATGAGTTGTCTGTCAAGTCTAACTTTTCCAATTTTGACAAATTAGTGAGATGCAATTCAGTGATATCACCCGCTAAGTAATTCTCCTCAAGGTAAAGATACTCCAATTCCTGTAGCAACCCAATGGTTTTCGGTATTTCTCCAGATAGCTGATTATAGGAAAGATCTAAGAAGCTCAAAGATGTAAAACCTGAAAGATTAGGTAGCATGCCAGAAATCCGGTTATGAGATAAACGTAGACTCTGAAACACTTGTCTATTGCACCATGATGAATTTTGAATAAAACTGGAAAATTTCCCACTAAAGTTGTTTCTGCTAAGGTCTAACTCATGCAAGGTACATATATACCCTAGAGAAGATGGGATGTCACCCTGCAGGTTGTTGGAGCCTAGGGTAAGAACTTCAAGAGAGTTCATTACATTTCCAAAACTATTTGGAAAAAGGCCTTCTAAGGAGTTGTAATGAAGGTTAAGGCTATGAAGATTGGGGGTAAAGTTCAAAACCCAGTGAAATATAGTCGACGATTTCAATAGGTTAAAGGAGAGATCAAGGGTGACAAGAGAAGATGAAGAATTACTTGTTGAAGAGGATGGCACAAGAAAACTTTTATCAGTTAGACCGCAACTTACGAGATAAAGTTTTCGCAGTTTGGAGCTGAAGTTTACATTTCCTTGAAATATCCATGATGTCATATCGTTTTTGGAGAGATCAAGGATCATAAGAGAATGAAGGTTTGGAGATTGAGGAGATGGAAAGAGAATACTATTATGGTTGAACAACAATGAAAATGTTGATGATGTCAGCATATTACCAGAGAGATCGAGGGAGGAAAGAGAAGACGAAAGGTTGGAATGAAAATGAAACAAAGAAGAAATATTATCATCTGAAAGACTACAAATAACTAACCTCAACTCTCTTAAGTTAGGAAGAAGCTCTCGAATCGCTTTTAGCCAGTGATGGGAGGAGTCAAGAGGCAATGAACTCAGTCGAAGGGTATCTAATGAAGAGAGAGAAGACAACCATTTTGCATCCTTAATTGATAGATCAAAATTATCTCCAAGTCCAAGAGTTTGCAAGAAAGGAAGATTCCCAATCCGGAAAGGTATTGCTCCAGAAAGTGAGGTCTCCCAAAGATCGAGATGCCTCAATTGGGTGAGGTTTTTAAGTTGATAAGGAATTCCTCCATCTAGATAAATATAACTTAGATCTAGAGATGACAAATAAACGCGTGCCCGTGGGTATCACCCGAACCCGTCCCCGTTTTGACGGGGAATCCCCGCTTTGACTGGGTATGGGTATGGGTATGGGTAATACCCGAAATTTTCAACTGGGGATGGGGATGGGGATATATATATACCCGCCCAAATACTCGTCCCCGCTTAAATTACTAAACTATTTATAATTTATTAAATAATCTAAAAAATATATATAAATAAATAATATATTTACACATAAAATATAATATAATATAATATAATATAATATAATATAATATA
>Ga0214544_1009908_pt1 | contig 14516 bp, 9 predicted proteins | sample CNSS3metaG_FD_160074 | JGI IMG/M metagenome (GOLD analysis project Ga0214544, IMG submission 160074) | Root nodule microbial communities from cowpea collected in UCLA plant growth center, Los Angeles, California, USA - CNSS3 | ecosystem: Host-associated > Plants > Roots > Nodule | place: USA...
TACAATCTAAACAAACACCAACTCATTTATAAACCAAATTTGTTAAACACCAAACAGAATTAAATAAGAACCTGTTCAAAAACCAAGCTCTCAATCCTGGAAACACCCAACCGGAGGAAATAATAACTCATTTATAAACCGAGCTCTCTATCTCGCTCATGACCCGAGCTCTCAATCCTGCAGTCTATTGAGCTCTCAATCCTGCAAACACCGCAATGAAACTACACCCACTCGTTTATAACCCGAGCTCTCAATCCTGTTCAAAAACCAAGCTCTCAATCCTGGAAACACCCAACCGGAGGAAATAATAACTCGTTTATAAACCGAGCTCTCTATCTCGCTCATGACCCGAGCTCTCAATCCTGCAGTCTATTGAGCTCTTAATCCTGCAAACATCGCAATGAAGCTAACACCCACTCGTTTAAAACCCGAGCTCTCAATCCTGCCAACACCAAAATGAAAACTTCTTTTAGCCTCGAGTGTATAAACTCGTAATTTTATCATTGAGTGTATAAACTCGGAATTTTATCATCGAGTGTATAAACTCGGAATTTTACATCGAGTGTATAAACTCGGAATTTTACATCGAGTGTATAAACTCGGAATTTTACATCGAGTGTATAAACTCGGAATTTTACATCGAGTGTATAAACTCAGAATTTTACATCGAGTGTATAAACTCGGAATAAAACAGGTGAAACAACAATATTGTAGTATTAGAAATCAAAACATAAATGTTCTTACAAAAAACAAAACAACTTAAACAAACTTCAACTAAAATAAAAACGTAAATTAGCCGCATTCCATGTTCGCGGAATTTCCTTCCCCTCTAACGTCTCTAATTTATAAGCTCCTTCCCCCAACACTTGTTTAACACGATAGGGCCCAGTCCACTTCGGGGCCAATTTGCTATCCATCTGAATTAATTGCGCTTTCCTTAATACCAGATCTTGTTCTTGGAACTTCCGAGGTACCACCTTAGTCTTGTAACTTCTCTCTAACCTTCTCTTCATTGCCTCATTAGAAATCTGAGCCAAATCCCGAACCTCATCTATAACGTGAAGGTTTTCCCGCAAACCAACCTCAGAAATCTCCTCATCAAACAACCTCACTCTCCCAGTGTTTTCCATGACCTCAATTGGAACCATTGCATCAGTACCATATACCAGAGAAAAGGGAGTCTCTCGGGTAGTCGTCTGAGGAGTAGTATGATAAGCCCACAGCACCCGAGGTATCTCATTTGGCCATTCCCCCTTTGTTGCCGCCAATCTCCGCTTCAATCCCCTTAATATCACCCTATTAGCTGCTTCCGCATGCCCATTTGTCTGAGGATGCTCTACCGACGAGAAGACCTGTTTAATCCCTATTTCCGCGCATAACTGCTTCACCTGCGAGCATGCAAACTGAGTTCCATTGTTTGAAATAATCCGACGTGGTACCCCAAATCGACATACTATATTCTTCCAAATAAACTCTCGGATTCGCCCACCCGAGATGACAACAACCGGCTCGGCTTCAATCCACTTTGTAAAATATTCTACAGCCACGATCAAAAACTTGAATTGCCTCACCGCCTTGGGAAACGGACCTAAGATGTCTATTCCCCAAGTGTGAAAAGGCCAAGGTGTACTAATAGAGTGCAGTATCTCTGGCGGAGCACGACTCCAATCGGCATGTTTCTGACATGATTCACATTTCCTGATGTACTCTATACAATCACTTTTCATAGTAGGCCAGAAGAACCCTCCTCGGATTGTTCGCAGCATCAATGCTCTTCCCCCTACATGACTCCCACAAATTCCCTCATGGAGCTCGGCCATAAGCCGATCTGCTTCCTTCCTTCCCACGCAAATCAACAAAGGTCTGGAATACCCATATCTAAATAAGTGACCATCTATCAGTGTATATCTGCTTGAGTTTTTCTTTATCTTCTGTGATTCGTTGGAATCCTTAGGTAATTTACCATCCGCAAGATAACTCTTAAAAGGTGCCATCCAAGATTCTTCGGTTGCCAAAATCTCCAGCACTTGATGTTTTTCCTGCGTGTCAATCCGAGGAGCTATTAATGTTTCCCTTATCACTGATTTATGCTGTCCCGGTTTCGAACAACTAGCCAACTTGGATAACAAATCAGCTCGGGAATTCTGCTCCCTCGGAACATGCACGAACTCAAAGAGAACGAAGTTCTTCGCAATAGCTTGGACAACTTCCAAATACTTAGCCAATTGCGGATCGCGAGCTTGGAATTCTCCATTCACCTGACCTGCCACCAATGCAGAGTCACTTTTAACCAACAATCTAGTGACCCCCATCTCTTTAGCTAGAAGCATACCAGCTATCAAAGCCTCATACTCCGCTTGATTATTACTGGCTTTGAAAGCAAACCTCAGTGATTGTTCGATTAGTACCCCTTCCGGTCCTTCCAAAACGATACCAGCGCCACTACCCCTTAAATTAGAAGCTCCATCCACTGACAATATCCACATTATCTCCCCTACACCCTGATTCTCCACAGGCGGCTCAGACAATTCCACCACAAAATCAGCTAAGAACTGGGCCTTGATTGGCCCTCGTGACTCATACTGTAGTCCATACTCTGACAGCTCTATCGCCCATTTAACCAACCGGCCTGATATATAAGGTTTTTGCAAGATGTACCTAATGGGAAGATCCTTCATCACTTTGACACCATGATTCTGAAAATAATGTCTCAGACGCCGAGCTGAAACAACCACGACCAATGCAGCTTTCTCTATAGTGGGATACCTCACCTCGGCACCATGAAGCACTTTGCTCACAAAATACACTGGTTTCTGGTCCCCATCACTCTCTCTGACTAAAACCGAGCTAACAACATGTTCGGTTACTGATATGTATAAGGACAACTCAGCACCTTTTTCCGGCTTACACAACACCGGCAGTTTGCTCAGATATTCTTTCAATTTTTGGAATGCCTCCTCACACTGATCAGTCCATTGAAATCGCTCATTCTTCTTCAAACATTGAAAGTAAGGAAAACCCCGATCCCCACTTTTGGCAAGAAAACGGGACAAGGCCGCCATTCTCCCCGTCAGCCTTTGTACTTCTTTTACGTTACTAGGACTCCTCATATTTATAATAGCTGCACATTTATTAGGATTGGCTTCTATCCCCCTCTCGGTGAGTAGAAAACCCAGAAACTTTCCAGCTTTAACCCCAAAAACACATTTCTCGGGATTGAGCTTAAGTCTGTATTTGCTAATGGTAACAAATAATTCCTCCAAATCCTCCTCATGCTTCCTCTCTTCCACCGAGGTGACTACCATGTCGTCTACATACGCATGAACATTTCTTCCCAACATAGGCGCTAAGATCCGATCCATCAGTCTCTGATAAGTAGCTCCCGCATTTTTTAACCCAAACGACATTACTCGATAACAATAATTTGCTGTTCCTCCCATAAACGCCGTCTTATCTTCATCTGACCAGTGCATCTTGATTTGATTATAGCCCGAATAAGCATCTAAGAAACTTAGCAAAGCACAGCCCGATGCGCTATCAACTAGTGCATCTATATTAGGCAAAGGATACGAATCCTTTGGGCAGGCATTGTTCAAATCCGTGAAATCCACACACATCCTCCATCTCCCATTAGACTTCTTCACCATCACCACATTTGCTAACCAGGTCGGATACTGTATCTCTCGGATATGAGCCGCTTCTAATAATTTATGTATCTCCTCAGTAGCTGCCTGAGCTCGGTCTCCGCTCAACCGCCTACGCTTCTGAACTTTAGGCTTAGCCAATGGGTTAATATTAAGCTTGTGGCATAGAAAGTCGGGATCAATCCCCGACATATCAGTCACACTCCAAGCGAATGAAGAAAGATTCCTCTTCAGCACTTGGATGAGCTGTTGTTCTTGCTCCTGACTCAGATCACCCCCAATTCTCAACTTCTTCCCATCTATAAGCACCTCCTTCACCTCTCCCACAGGCTGAGGCCTTCTCTCAGGGTGCACCAATCTTGGATCTAACTCGGGATCCAATACTACTCCAGTTGTGCTCACTGAGTATGCTACTTTCCTCCTTAACCTCAGACTGTCCTCGTAACATTTACGAGCGGTCTCCTGGTTTACAGCTAAAGTGAGTACTTTCCCCTCATCCGAGGGAAACTTCATCTTTAAGTGTATTGTTGATATCACAGCCCTTAACTTATTGAGAGAAGGCCTTCCCAACAACAAATTGTATGATGACGGGGTATTGACTACTATGTAGCGTATAAATATGGTCTTTGCATCTTCCTTGTCTCTGAAAGTTGTTCTAAGATCAACATATCCTTTAACCTCCACTTGATCTCCAGAAAAACCGACAAGCACTCCATCAAATGGTTTTAATTGATCTATCAGTATTTGTAAGCCTATGAAAGTACTCCAAAACATCACGTCAGCAGAACTCCCCTGATCAATTAGCACCCTGTGGACATTCCTTCCCATCATAATCACCGACACCACTATGGGATCATCTTCATGTGGGATTACCCCTTTCAAATCATCATTTGAAAATGTTATGTCAGGAGCTTGCCTTGGCTTATCCATCATGGCTGTGGTCATGACACTCCTTACATATCGTTTCCTAGCCGAGCTGGTCTGGCCTCCTCCCGCAAAACCTCCAGCTATTGTATTAAAATCCCCCAAAATGGGTGTCTCATGTACATCGGGAGCCACGCGAATCTCAGGTGATTTCTCATCAGCACCCGACTTCATGAATTTTGCCAGGAGTCCCCGGTTTGCCAAAACAGAAAGTTGATAACGCAAACCATAACAGTAGTTGGTGTCATGGCCTCTGGTTTGATGAAACTCACACCAAGCATCCGATCTATTACCGAGTGTTCTCCCCGCGACGTCAGGATAGCGCAAATGTCTAGCTACCTCCACATCCTCCAAGACTTGGGCCATCGGCACCTTGAGATTCGGTATTCTTTGCACTTGCGGACAATCGGTCCTTCGTTGTGCCACATAAGGGACAAAACGCCGATCTGTTTTCATTTTAGGAGGAGTCCTTTCTCTTCGATAAGGTCTCATATCTCTTTCACTCCTGGAATGAGTCACCGGTTTTTTGTCTCCTGACTTTTTGTGGCGCATGGCTTCCTCAGTCTCTGTCTCCACAGCTGCCCTTTGTCTAATCTCTATAAGGCTTTTCGGCGGATATCGGTACAGGGACTCACCGAACGAGCTGGCTCGAAGTCCTTTCATAAAGGCTTTTACCAGCAAACCCTCGTTAGGGTCTATCAGCCTCATGCTGATATTGGTGAATCGATTAAGAAATTGCTTTAACGTCTCTTCGGCGGTTTGCCTTATATCAAACATGTCTGCCATCTCCACGGGTTTGGCTCTATTTGCTGAGAATCTCTCCAGGAAAAGACGCTTGAAGTCATGGAAGGAGCTGATGGACGAATTCGGTATAGTGTTAAACCACTCTAGGGCAATTTCCGTCAGTGTGCCCACAAACATTTTGCAACGTATGGCATCATTGCCACCTGATATCATCATCCGAGCCTGGAAAGCTTTTAGATGCAATTCTGGATCGGAATTCCCTGTGAAAGGCGTGATTTTGGGAATTACGAAATTCTGTGGGATCGGCTCGCTCATGATCGCATCTACCAAAGGATTGGTATCACTCACGTCGGAATTAAACCGAGATGAATAACGGAAACCAGGCCTGGCAGATTCCAATCTGCTTTGCATATCTTCGTTCGCCTTCCGCAACTGTTCTTGCTGTCGCAGTGCTTCTTCCAATCGCTGATGTGTTTCCTCTGCATCTTTCCGCAACCTCTCTCTTTCTCCCAAAGCTTCTTCCCTTAACACCTGTAAGTCTTCTTCTGCTTTCTTGCGAGTTTCCTCTCTCTCCTTTTCAAGCTGAGCCTGATCAGCCTCCGCCTTCATCCTAATCTCCTCATTCTGCCTTTGTAGCTCCAGTATGCTTTGCATTATTTGTTGTCTAGTGGGCCCTTCACGTGGTGCTCCTCTGCCTCTGTTCATCTTCCGATTCGTATCTCCCGCTTTTTTCTTTCACTGTTTTTTATCTTGATGGGGTAAGGATCGAGTTTTACTGTACCCCACGGTGGGCGCCAATGTTCTGGTTCAGAAAAATGAGAGATAATTCCTCACCAAAACAAAAAGAAAGCTTTATGACTTGTTTAGGTCAAAAAACTCTATCCCTTGACCATGGGAGCAATTCTCTTATTTATATTATAATCAGTTACAAAATATTAATCCCCAAGATTCACTAAATAATAACCGGAATAAAACCCCTTATCTAATTCTAAAATATCTCTTAAAAATAATAACATCTCTCAAAAATAGAATTATCTTCTACTCTAGAATATTTGAAGATATAACAACTACTCCTCCTAACCCCCCCAAAATATCGGTAAATATAAAGTTAATCCAAATACCTTCCCTCGTCATTATACCGAGACAACATACCAAAATGTCTCTCCTCCTTTACTCGGTTTGAGTCCGACTTCCTCCAATCAGCATCCCCACTCGGCAACTTGCCGAGACAACACCCACTTTTTCTCTCAACCCTAAACCGACTTCCTCTAGTCCAGTACAATATATATATATATATATATATATATATATATATATATATATATATATATATATATATATATTTCAAATGTCTGACTTCATAATGAATTAAGAAAGACTTGCGAATTATGTAAGTTGGAAATATAAAACACACCTTGTCTTTCAGAAACATTGTAATGAATCATCCCTTATTTTTTTCAGCAGGTATGGAGTATGGATTGACCATTGATTCCATTGGTAAGATAGATAGAAGATTTGTAAGTAAACAATATAAAAGAAGACTTTTACTTATTAGTCACAAATATAAATGAAGTCAACATACTTCTCAGATAAATAATAAAAATTCAGTATGTAATAAAAAACTAAAAATTGAAAAATGAAAATTCCTTTTCAAAAACACAACACATTGAAAAATGAAACTCTCCTCGAAAAAAAGTTGGTATTTGAACATTCAGAACTATCCATCATCATGGTTTACATTTATTGCATATCCTTATAAACTAAAGAGAAATCATGCACTTTGACACAAGTTATTAAATAAATGAAAAAAATAAATAAAAACTTCTTAACACTAATTAAATAAATAGTAATGTTACAACCAAAACTTATATAAATTTTTTTAAATGAATCCTTTTGAAAATACATTTAAATATAAAAAACTAACAATAATAAATATAAAAATAAGTAAAATCGAAAGTGGTATAAAAACTGAAATTTTAATGAATTTGTTAATGAAGAAAGATGAAAATAACCATGGAAACATTGATCCGAGAAAATAACCAACATGGAAAACAACCGAAAGAGGAAGAAGAATTTTTTCATTCTGGAAGAGAAAAACATCAGGTAAAGTTTAAGAGAGAAAAAAAAAAATGCAAAACAAATAACTCTATAATCTTGTCTCTATCCTTCAAGAGGTCTTAAAAACCGAAGTTAAAAAAAAAAGATGAATATTTTCGGTTGGGAAGAAGAAAAGAACCGAAAGTTGAGTAAAAATCATATCTTTTATAAGAAAACAAAAAAAAAAGGAAAAAATTACAGACCATTGTGGGTTGAAGAAAAAAGATGAAATCTTAGTTGTAAGTTTTGTTCCTGAGAAACTTGCCTTTGACCTTTAAGAGCTCTTAAATATTTGATCTGTCCACCATTTCATTCATTTAAAGAAAACCAAAGTTAAAAAAAACACGTGAATATGTTGGATGAAAAAATACACAAAAAAAAATGAAAAAAAATACATACAATAATGATTCTACGAAATCGTGTTGAAATTTTTGTGCAAGAGATACTTGTCTGTGGCCTTTAAGAACTCTTAAATCTTTGATATTATCCACCATTTCATTCATATAAACAAAACCAAAGTTTAAAAAAAGAAAAGAACATGAACATGTTAGGTGAGAACGAAGAAAACAACCTAGAGTTGGGTAAAAATCAAAACTTTGATAAGAACACACACAAAAAGGAAAAATACATAAAATTGTGATTCTTGAACAAAAGACAAAATCATGTTGCAAGTTTTGTACTTGAGAGACTTGTATGTGGCCTTCAAGAGCTCTTAAATCTTTGATCTTGTCCATCATTTCATTTGTCTAAAAATAACCAAATTAAAAAAAAACATGAATATGTGAAGCGAGAAAAAAGAAAACAACCGAGAGTTGGATAAAAATCGAAACTTTGATATGAAAACACACAAAAAAGTGGAAAAATACATACAATTGTGATTCCTGAATAGAAAAGACGAAATCATGTTGCAAGTTTTGTGCTTGAGAGACTTGTGTGTGGCTTTCAATAACTCTTAAATTTGTGATCTTGTCCACCATTTCATTCATATAAACAAAACCAAAGTTAAAAAAAAGAAAAGAAAAAGATGATATGTTACATGAGAAAGAAGAAAACAACCGAGAGTAGGGTAAAAATCAAAAACTTTGATAAAAAAACACACAAAAAAATGGAAAAATGCATACAATTGTGATTCTTGAACAGAAAAGACGAAATCATGTTGCAAGTTTTGTACTTGAGAAACTTGTCATTGGTCTTCAAAAGCTCTTAAATATTTGATCTTTTCCACCATTTCATCCGTTTAAACAAAACCAAAGTTAAAAAAAAACATTAATATGTTAGGTGAGAAAGAAGAAAACAACTGAGAGTTAGGTAAAAATCGAAACTTTGATAAGAAAACACAAAAAAGGGAAAATACATGCAATGTAATTCTTGAACAGAAAAGTCAAAATCATGTTGCAAGTTTTATGCTTAAGAGACTTTTTGTGGCCTTTAAGAGCTCTTAAACATGAATTTGTTCAGTGAGATCGGTGAGAAAGAAGAAAACAATTGAAACTTGAGTAAAAATTGAAGCTTTGATCACAAAACAAAAAATATCGAAAAATACATACCATGGTGATTCTTGAACTTAAAGTTTTATGCTTGCGAGACTTGACTGTGACTTTCCAGAACTCTTAAATCTTTGATCTTTGTCCAAGAGTTCATTGATCATAAAGAAACAAAAGTTATAAATCAAAACAAGCTTTACCCAGATAAAAGCAAAAGAAAAGAAGGAGGGTTTACGTTTTATTTTAGGTTTTAAAATTTAATTTTTTATTTATTTTTTTTGTTGAAAAATTTGTTTGCTTGACACGTCAGTTTCTTTGCTATTAGTGAAAGAAAATTCAAAATTCAAGTATTGCAGATATATTATTTTAATAAAAATTTGCTCTTTGTTAGGTTCTAAATTGTATTATATATTGATGATGAATTTAGTTTATTTTCTTAAATAAATATCTTAAGAGAAATTATAGGTTTGGAAAATGATAAACCAATTGACATCCTTAATCATATAAAAAAATTATATTCTTCTCCAAATGCATATATAACTTATAGAATTTATAGAATAATGTTAGTGTCAATAATGTCCAAATGCATATGAATTAATGATTGTCCATTGATTTGATACATTTACTCATATGATTGATACTCATATGATTCATTACTCTTAATGTAAATATTTGTATTAACTAAGTTGATTTGTTTCCTTTATGGATTACATATTGTATCTATAAATATGACTCTTCTGATCAATAATAATACACATATGAGTTGCTTCCTATTCTCTATTTTCTTCTTTTCTCTATTATCTATTGTTCTTTCTGTTATCCGCTTTATTTCATAACATGTTATCAGCACGATGCTCCAACCAATTGAGGACTAGTGGAAGCTTTTTCTCTCTAACGACGGTGCTCTGCGTGTCTCAATCGAGGCTCTTTCTAATCCTTTCTCAATTTATAATTTTACCTTATATTCTTCCTCTTGTGATAAGAATTGTTTAACTTTATCAATTTTTGTAAGACCCGTAGAATTTAATTAATTAATAAATGTGGGTGGGAAGAGTATTTATGACATTAAATTCTAATTTGTATGATGTGGAAAAGTAATAGCTTAAATGGTTGAGAGTACTTTGATTTTGTTCAAGTCCTATGTATGCCAACTTTGTGTTATTATTTGTTATTGTTTTAAATATATGTTAATCATGATGTGGAATAATATGATACTTGGATTATATTTGTTAGCATGAAACATGAATTGGTATGATGGTTAGCATTTACTTGGCATTGGCATGGTTGTGGGTTCAAACCTTGGAAGACCTAAATTAAACTTTATTTTTGCTAAACTGAGTTTTTGGCTTGAATATGAAAGGGTGGAGGAAACCCTAGTGGAGTGGACAACCAAGGGTGGCTGGAAAAGCAGCCCATAAGTGATCATGAATAGAAATTATATGCCTTTTAATGATAGTTTCGTTTTAGTGTAATTAAGGGTAATTAACACACCATTAATTGAATTTTTGAGAGAGAAGGAGAGAGTTAGTGGTTCATTTCGTTCTGCACAATTGGGAAAGTGAGATCAGAGTGTTTTGGTGTTGTGAGAGGGAGCATAGGAGCCAATTGGGGAAAGAACTAAGAAGATAATTGTGTGCAAAAGAAGAGCCTTGGAAATTCTCAAGTTTAAGAAAGGGAAAACCAGGTTAGGGGACCTGGAAAATCGTACTTATTGTATATTGTATAATTGCATGAACTGTATGTTGAATGTGTGTATTTGAATTGTCTAAATTGTGTGAAATTTTACGTTTTTGGAATTTTTCCAGAAACCGCTTGGCGGGTCATGACTGGCCGCTAGGCAACTCATCCTTTCTGTGTGAATTTTGGGTTATGGAAGATGAACCGCCTAGCAGTACACTCCCGACCGCCAGGCGACGCGTGATCAGTGCATCAGTTCTGCAACTCTGTTTGAACTGCCTAGCGGTGATGAATTTCCGCCAGGCGACACGAACCATTATGGTTCGATTTTCATGATTATGGGGCTCTGAGGCGATTTTGTTCATGGGGAAAGTAGGGTTATTCATTGAAAGGTGGTTTGATGATTGAATCGTTGTCGAATTTCATGTTATAGATAGTTTACGTGAATGAAACAGTGTTTGGTTGAGGAAGATTGAGGATTTTGATACTAGACGAATTAGGGTTGTACTTTTAAGGGAAAATTTATGGGGGATGAATTAAAGAATGCAATTGGGACGAGATTCGCATGCAATGGAGTTGAGAAATTGGTTGAAATTGGAAATTATGTGCAAGACCTATGGTTCGCGGGACTTGGGAAGAAGGGAGTTCCTAGAGAATGCAGGAACCGCCTGACGGTTCGTAGGTTGCCGCCAGGCGTCGTAGCAGAGTGGCAAAACTAAGTATTTTGATGCGTTGGGAAAGCCATGTGGGGTCAGATGTTGTATAATAATGAGATTGGGAAATTGAGTGGAAATGGCCTAAACTGGAAACTGTTGTTAAAAGTTTAAACATTTTAGAACGTCGCATAGGAATAGTTAGGACATAAGTGGTTGTAAAAATTGTATTTTTGGAAGGATAGTTAATGATACCATATCAGGAGCAAAATTGGGAAGGATTGTGAGATAAGTATTAGGTACTCCAGCGATGTATATATGTAAGACCTTGGGCAAAATTGGGTTGTTAGTCATGTAATTGAACAAGGCATAAAGACATAGGGGATTATATAATAATTACTGTGATATCAGGAGCATTGGCATTGAACTAGGACGAGGACTCCATAATAGTGGTAATAGGCTTGGCAATAACTTAAGGTGAAGAATCCAAGAGTAATACTAGGATAGGAATGAGGAAGCTTGATTTTTGGTAATGATGATTATTTTTAGCAAAATATGTACTGTCATTGAAGTTATAGGAATCTGGGAAAAATAATCAAATGAATATTATGAGAGCGTCTGTGCCTACACTGAAGCATAAACTAGTATTGCGCAAATAATGTCATGGTGCCCGGTGGTAGTATACAAGCCGCCAGGCGATAGCGAGTATACGTGGGATTCCTGATGCGAGTGGCGAATGGTGGAGTAAGAGGTCCCACCAGGCGATAGAGGCAGAAATAGTGGGCTCCTGAAGTACTGGCGCCTGGCGGTGAGGGCTGACTCGCCAGGCGGTGGCTGCTGTGATTTATAGTTTTGAGGCGCTGGACGCCTGGCGGTACGTGTCCCTCGCTAGGCGGCCTGGAAGCTGGTAGCGCCTAGCGGTACGTGTCCCCCGCTAGGCGATTTGGCTGCTGTAAGTCCTAGTTGTAGGATTCTGCAGGCGTGATCTATAAGGCTTTTGGTGATGCTTCAAAGGTGAGATTGCTGGGTTCCTTGAGTTGAGCTCGGAACGTATCCCTTGAGTTGAGCTCGAGATAGGGGTTAAGCACGTGGCATTCCTCAAGTTGAGCTCGGAATGACATCCTTCGAGTTGAGCTCAAGATGGCGGATGAACACGAGGAACCCTTGAGTTGAGCTCGGGTTGGCGAGTGTTACCGGTGTGAGCGTGCTGGTTGTGGCCAGTACGGATGGGTCCAGATAGATTGCCCTCCTCAATAGATAGCTGACGAGTTTGGTAGTCTTGGGACGTTGCGAACTATGTTTGTATTTGGGAACTCCACCTGGCGTTACGATGTATGATCCGTAGCAATGGTTTCCCGCACGTGCTCTATCGGTTGTGGCCGATAGGTATGTCAACAAGTCACCTTGGGGTAATCACTAGAAGATGTAGAACACGAATAACCTGGTTATGGTCAGGTGGTAAGAATTAAAAGAATGGAAGTCCTCTGGGATGATTGTGTTGTTATATTGATCTGCTGTATATGTGTATATAAATTTTATATGCTTTAATTGTTAAGCTCACCCTATCTGCTTGTGTGTGGCGATGATCATGTATGTGGTACACGTGAGCAGATGTTGTTGATGCCGGTGGTGCTGGTGAGGCTTAGCCACGGAGCGGGGATATCATGGGATTTTTATATTTATGTTTTCTATCTTTGAATTGAAATAAATTGTAAAGGCTCATGGCCTAATTTGATTAGAATTTCAGTTTTGTAATTACGGTTTATGGATACTTTATTAAAATAATAAAGTTTTAAATTTCTCGTGTTTTGGGAAATGAGGATTTATTCATAAATGCGATGTCATTATTTTTTTTTTATATTTTCTTTTTTTATTAAAATCTGTAATATCTTGACGGGATGTTACAATTTTCATCTTCGTCTTATTATTTTTATTTTTATTATGACAGTGATTATTATTATTATTATTTTGATGATGATTATTATTATTATTTTGATGATGATTATTATTATTATTATTATTTTATGTGTTAGTTCTAAACACGTGAAACGTTGCAAAATTTGGTTTTGTGACCCTTGATTATTACAAGGAAAAATTCCTTATATTGGATTTTAAATGTTGAAATACATTTAGATGCAATGGATATTGGGATACCATTAAATAAAGAAATAAAGCATCTAAGCAACTATTTGCTCATACGACAAAAATATTGTGAAAAAAGATTTCACAAATATTATGAATTTATTTCATGCCTATGTATGGCTGGTTGGACAAAGCAATATAACTTTTGATGAAAAATCATGAGATCCACCTAATCTGCTCCATTCCCAAAAGTGAATGTAACAATAAATATTATGAATTTATTTCATGCATTTGTATGGCTGAACAAAACAATGAGCTTTTGATAGAAAATCATGAAACCTGTCCAAATTGGTTCTGCTCCATTCCCAGAAGTGAATGCAACAACATTTGATTTATATTTTCATGATCGTGATCGTGATATTGATTATGGACATGATTATAAAGAAAATTTCAAAGACACATTTTGTCACCAGAAGTGGCACAATAATGTGAAAAAGGGAAAATGAAAATGTGAAAATATTCACAAAAAATGAAAGTATATATTATCATTACAGTGGTAAAGGCCATTTGAGTTGTATTTATTGTACACCAAAACATCTTACAAATAATGAGAAGAATATAGAAACACACTTTACTTATGAAGATGATGATTCTGATTATCGCCATATGGATGCTACTCATCTTGATATTATTATTTTCTTTGCTAAAGCAAATGAAAGCATTGATCACCTCATTGATTATGAGAGTGTTAAAAAAAATCTCATATTGATATTTACGTTTATATGAAAAACGAATGTACCAAAGGATATATATCTTATTGATAATGCAACAACTTATACAATTCTCAAGAGTAATAAATTTTTCTCTTGTTTGATAATGCGAGACATCAATGTTAGTATTATTTATAGTACTACAAATATATTTGAAGACTCTAGAAGAGCTATTATACTTCTACCAAGAAGTTGAATAGAAACTTATTAAGTTTCAATGACATTTGTCTAAATGGATATTATATTGAGACAAACAATGAAAAAGCTATGAAATATCTTTATATCTCTATGATTGAGTTGAAAAAGAAAGTGTGTTGGAGAAATTATCAACATTCTCTTATAGTTTGTACTACAAGTTTATTAGTACAATTTAAATGCATGTCATGGTAAACCAGAAGTTTACAAATCAAAATGATTGCCTTGTTTGACATGATCAGTTAT
>Ga0214544_1009909_pt1 | contig 14515 bp, 7 predicted proteins | sample CNSS3metaG_FD_160074 | JGI IMG/M metagenome (GOLD analysis project Ga0214544, IMG submission 160074) | Root nodule microbial communities from cowpea collected in UCLA plant growth center, Los Angeles, California, USA - CNSS3 | ecosystem: Host-associated > Plants > Roots > Nodule | place: USA...
TGTCATTGTTTGCCTTCTCACAGAACATGGGTGAAGTTCCTAGCCACCGTCGTTGGGTGTATGACCGTTGTTACAGTGGTAGGAGAGGCTTGAAGGAAACTTTTGTGATAGGAGTTGAACAGTTTATTCTGCTCGACAATATAAATATTATGCTCTTGAGGGAGGGATTAGATGTCCTTGCGTTAAGTGCGAATGTACTCATATTTTGAAAGATGAGGAAGTTAAAGTTCATTTATACAAAAAAGGGTTCATGCCAGATTACTGGATTTGGACATTTCACGGTGAAGAAGTGCCCTCTGTTTATTCGGGTGAACATGACACACATTTACCTAGTTCAAGCACGATGGATCATACCTCTGAGATGAATCAAATTATGTATATGCAAGAGATGTTGAGTAATGCTCTTGGCCAACATGATTCATTTGAAGAAGCAGACGAGAGTCATTTAGAAGAGTCTCCAAATGACTTCACTCAGAGATTTTACAATTTATTAGCAGAAGCCAATGAACCTGTATTTGAAGGGGTTATAGAGTCTAAATTGTCAGTATGCATCAGACTTTTGTCCCTCAAATCCAACTGGAACATTCCCAACCAAGCATTGGACAACATTGCAAAACTCATTTTAGATCTAACACCACCAAATAATTCTTTGCCCAAGAATTACTATGAAGCAAAGAGATTAGTTTCAAAGTTGGGATTGGATTCTAAGAAGATTGATTGTTGTATGAATGGTTGTATGCTTTTCTATGACAATGATAATGGAAAAAATGATGCATCTTTGCTCCAATGCAAATTTTGTGGACACCCTCGATATCGTACACTCCATGGAGGCCAGAGGCAAAAAAAACCAATTTCATTGAAGTCCATGTTCTACTTGCCTATAATTCCAAGACTACAAAGAATGTTTGTTTCAATGCAAACAGCACAACATATGACATGGCATTATGAGAACAAAATAGAAGGCATGCTACGTCATCCATCCGATGGACAAGCTTGGAAGCACTTTGATCGAAAGCATCCTTCCTTCGCCAGTGATCCCCGTAACGTTCGACTTGGTCTCTGTTCAGATGGATTTAATCCGTACATCCAGGCATCGTCATCACCCTATTCTTGTTGGCCTGTGATTGTTACTCCTTATAATCTTCCACCTGAGATGTGTATGACTAAGCCTTATATGTTTTTGACGTGTATAATACCAGGTCCATCTAATCCAAAGGCATCGATAGATGTTTATCTATAGCCTTTAATTGATGATTTGAATAAGCTGTGGAGTGGTATTTGGACCTATGATGTTTCAAGGAAGCAATAAATGTATTATAGCCCAAAGGAACAGAGCTTCCCCAAAGGGTGGGAGCCTACACACAGGCGGTTTCATTACTACTCATGAGCATGCCATTCGTATGGTAATAAACTTCTCTCTTAAGTAATTCATCACACTCCAAATTTTAATAATTTATGCTTAAAAATTAACACCAAATTAACACCAGTCCAGCCCGCACCAGTTCAACCCGCAACAAATCCTGAGGACTCTGATTCGGATGACTACTTAGACTATTAGGACCAGATGTCAGAGTTACTCAGGACTATAGTTTTTAGTTTGATTGAGTTTTTCAGTTTGATTAATAATAAACACTTGATGCTTTCACTTCTGTGATACGGATGACTGTTTGTAGTAATATCATTGAGGACTAGTTTTTACTTTGATTGAGTATAAACATTTGATACTTTTACTATGTTTATGTTTAAATAATGTATACATATATGTTTATGTTTAATATTGGAGTTGAAGTAGATATCTACTATTTGTTTAGAATGGATTGGATATTATAATTGGCAGGTCTGTTTCTGAATGTTTGTAATTTGCAGGTATGCTTAATTATGTGTGGTTTTGGCAAACATGCAGAACAGACTCTGCAGTCTGATGAATATTTACCGACGGCATTTTTGAAGGATGTATCCGTCGCTGAAACTTGTACAATTGTTTCCGACGGGTCGACCGTCCGTCGGGAATTATCGACGGATAATTCCGCCGGTATATAAAGTCAGTACCGACGGATAATTCCGTCGGTAATTACCCACGAACGACTTATCCGTCGGTAAACATTACAGACAAGCCTGTTACCGACGGATGATTTGCCGTCGAGATTCCGTCAACAATTATCAGTTACCGATAGAAATGAGTTTTTACCGACGAATGTGGACGTCGGTAAAATACGATTTTTTTGTAGTGTATACCATAATTCTGGTTTTTCTTTTTCAAATTTTCAAAAAAGTATTTTTAGTTTCGCGAAATTAAAAATAGTAGTAATTCATACCCTCAGTCAAACTTAAATGTTTAGATATTAAAATCACATTTTATTAAATTTAGACTATGAAATGAAATGTTTTCTTTTTTTAATTTCAGGAACTAGATGGAGTTTTTTTCAAGTATTATATAGGCTAAAATCATACTTTTTTTTTATTTATCCAAATTTAATTGTTCAAAAAAGTTGCATAAATATTTAATCATTAACGAATTTAATCATATAACTACAAGCTCAAACTTAAAATTTCATTTTTCTTGAACAAATCTCTGTTTAATTCTCCCGCTCATTGCCAACTCTCTCTCCTTAAGAAAAAAAATGGAGAACTCAAATTGTGTATTTATTTGCTTGTTCAATGGCCATGGCCAAGTTGTTGATTAAATTTTTCCCCACAAGAACATACAAAAGAACACAAGATAAGCTCTCTACGTACGACCATCATACAATGCCCGGAGAGCCGTTATATCTGGTGTTTGTAACAGCTTCAGATGTTGTTCTTTCGGCAAGGTTTCGCCCAATTCAATGAGAGAATTAAAAGTTCTCAGGAGTGCCGGATTGGTGCTTGCCACGGGCAATGGTGAAGGTAAAGATTCAGACGGGATGTCTTGAGCTGCTGACAGAAATGTTCTTATCTTCATCATAAGCTCTTCCCTGCAATACTTGAGCACCCCACTCCAAACCTCCCATGCATGTTCCTTTCCCATCATTAAAGAACGCAGATCTTCCGATAAAGATGATAATAACCAAGCTTGAAGTCTTCTATCCTTCTCAGGGTCATCTTGGTTAGGGTTTGTGACAAACCCTAATAATTCTTCATCGATCAGAACCAGAACTACGTGCTTCTTCCAAGATACGAGATTCTCCACCCCTTCTAACTTGACGGGGCACTCATCCTCTAAGCTCCATCTCCGTGGCACCATAGATGGTTGTGATTTCCAAGAAGTGAAATTCTTGGGTTTCGTTTCCGTAGCCCATGCAGCAGAAGCGAGAGAGATGATGAAGGGCGAGGAGATCATTGTAGAGGATAATGAGGCTGATACAGATGGCGTGGAGGAGGGTAAACTCGAAATGGATTCCAAAAACATATTGAATGGTGTTGTGTGTTTGTTTTGAATGAGAGAATGGTTAAGGTGAATTCGTCTACGATCATTTATATAAGCATGACCAGGGTGGAAGGTAATAACGGTTAACGGATTGGAAGGTAATAACGGTTTCATGTTGATTGGTATTGTTTAGAAACTTTGCAAAGTTCATAAGAGTGGTCATTGGATTGACCGGTGAGAGTAAACATGAACCCATACGAGTGCAAAGTGGAAACACTATTCGTGAGGGTTGGAGTTGTTCATTGCCATTGATTCTTGATTGTTCACTACTTAAGTCTTTGTTTGGAGTTGTTTTTGATGATCGAAAGGTTTGTAGCTTGAATTAGATTATTTCACTATCATGTGCACGTTAGAGTTAGCATGTTAGAGAGTTAATTTGGGCAGAGTTGTATCATTGGTTTTCTGTTTTTAGGAATTTTTAGTTAGTTTTTTCTTTTATCTTGCCTAGGAGTACAATAGTTTAAGTGTGGGAATGTTATAAGTCCCTTATATATAGAGTTTTTCTTGGTTATATGTGTTTTTTTTTGGGTAGGTTTAAGTTGTTAATTAAGAGTAATTAGCTTAGAATTAGTTTAGTTAGGGTTTTAGTCTAGTTTTACAAAAGAAGCTTAATCAGGTCCTTTAAGTATATTTTTAGTGTAAGCCCTAGAAGTATACTTAGGATGGTCTAGTGATATGAGGTTTAGGTTAAGATGATAAAATCATGTATAGATTCATAGCATCTTTGTTTAGATAAATAGACTTAGGAGTGGTTATAAGAGTTGACTTTTGCAATGAGAGTTGACTTTCAATGAAACACAAATTAACATGATTCGCGCACCTGGAATCCAAAATACTTGCCACTTTGATGTCAATTTCAGCTTCAATTTCCTCTGCAACGCTCGAAGGAACCAATTCGATTTGAACCCTAAGTTCACCACGTTGCCTCTCACTCGAACACACTCTTCTGATTTGTTCCCAAATCACGTTCCCTTTTAATTTTCAATTTCATTTTTCTAACCACTGTTCCACATCACACACCTGATAATGCCACGTAATCTTTTTTTTCCCACTTAAGTTGTCAACATGGTCAGACGTTAAGTCATTTAACGGAGTCAACTAAAAGGGACCAAATTGATGCAAATAAACTAATTTGGGTACTAAATAGATGCAAAGTTAAAAGCGGGTAACATTTAGACACATTGGAACGAAACTGGGTACGTTGCGAATAATTATACCTAAATTTTTTTCTCTAAGTTGTAATGACTTTAAAAAGTTTTACAATGATTTCTTTTTTCATGTAAAGAAAATCTCTTTAAATAAGAAATATTAACATATTGTTATATCAAATCCTTATTATTAGACTAAAGTAATTAATAGTTTCGGTGTGATGATAAAAAGTCATGATGAATATAGACACTTATCTGAAAATTATCGAAATAAGATCAAAATAATCAACACAAAAAAATATAACATAAAAACTCCACAATCATAGAAAAAATCATAATTGTTATCTAATGACAATAAAAGAATAACACTTTGTATATTTTTTTACAACACATAGACATACATTACTCTCTCATGCCTTTTGACCCCCAAATATACTAACACTCTCCAAAACAAGAATTTAACCGAACTCCACAACACTATACTACAAAAGTATAAATAAATAAAAAAAATCAATACAAGCGTAAAATGTTTTTGACTATGACGTCTAAATATCTTGAATCTTAAGTTCGTTATATAACTACTATCATCCACTGTGAGACTTTCTAATATGTAATATTTCCATTAACCCAACAATGTACAATTCTTTCTGCTTAAGATTTTAAAAGTCCAAATATCATATCTCAATTATATGATCATGGGATTAAGGTTGGGGTGTGGTTAGGTGATAACCCCTTGTGTCTAGACTCTGCAGAATTTAGAAACCAGCACAGGTGCATACTTCCTTTAGATTTTTATATCAAGCATATAATCCGGATAATAGAGTTAAGGATCTTGCATTGTTTGCCTTCACATGCTTTGTGTGCTTACTGAAATGCCTATTTAAAAAATATGCTTGTATACTTGTATGGTGAAAATTATTTTTATCTCTAGCTTACCCTTTCTCTCTGTGTATGTGTTTCTGTGTGATTTTCTTTTTGCGATGATCACCAAATCCTTGGTGTGAGCATCTGTGGAGCTCGCGGTGATCGTATAGTGACGATGGAGATGCTACAATTTAGTTAGGCTCGTTGGATTTTCCTCTATGATGGAGCCTTTTTTAAGTAGTGTTATCTTGTAGTTCCTTGCTCTGCGAGCAAATTTCCAGTTTAATATAATCTGTGTTTAGATTCTGTTCATGGAATTGTGTTATGTCTTTGGGTTTCCATTCTAGTATAATTTGGGATAACTGTAAAAGGTTAATTCTAATATACTTTTTGTCGCTGTTCTATTTTATACTATAAACATGCAACGTTCTATTTATTTGAATTATTCTATTAAATTGGGACGTTACACTTTTAGAATTATACAATTTTTTAACACTTAATAGAATAGAATATGATTGCACCAACGTTTTCCCAATATTTTTTTTAAATGAAAAACATGAAAAAAAATTATAAAATTAACTTCTTTTAAGCTAACATTAATTTACAAATAAAAAAAAAAGTGAAAATGTTATATGAAATACATAAGTTTATTTTCTTCTCTTAAAATTACTTATAAAAGAATTTGTTTTTGAAGATTATGAATTACAGAACTATGATGTTCTTAAAGAATTGTTTTAAGTAATTTTAATTACGATTTTTTTAATAGAAAACACTTTTTAAATAAAAATTATCTAAACTAGATCCTTCCCTAAATGTGGTTATTAAAATTGATAATATTGATCATTTTCCTTAGTTAAAGTTAATTAAATGTAATCATCGATTTAAGCTATTTTTAAGTCAACTTTTGTGTGATTGTAGAGACCAAATTGGTGATGTAAATTAGTGTTTGGGACAATTTTTTTTTCTTTTTTTATTTATTTAAAGGTGGTTTTGAGTGTTTTTATTCATACACAATTCTCACCCGTATTTTTTTTTTAAATCTCATAAATGACCATTGATTTTTTTATTAGGGTAAAAAATATATTCACCGAACATTAATCCCCTTACACTTTACTCACGGTTTAGGGAATAAAATATGTTTAGGTATGTATCGAATTTCAAAATTTGGTTAATAACTTACCAGATTTTACCAAATTTTGAAATTTGGTTTAGCCGGTTACCAAATTTCAAAATCTAGTAAAGAAAAGAAATCAAATTTTAAAATTCAAGTTAAGATAGATATCAAATTTCAAAATTTAACTAAAAAAATTATCGGATTTTGAAATCTGAGTAAGAAATAATCGAATTTCAAAATTCGGTTAATTTAATTATTTAATTTCGAAATCCATTTTAGGTAGTTATCGGATTTAAATATATATATATATATATATATATATATATATATATATATATATATATATATATCATTACAACAAAAATTGGTATTATCGACGATTAAAATTCGTCGGTAATGATCAAAATTTGTCGTTGAATTAATATTATCAACGAATTATCGACGGTCAAAAATTCGTTAGTAAAATGCTTGTCGGTAAGATTTTATCGATGAAAATCATATTTCGTCGTAATTATTGATGGAAAAATCCGTCGGTAAATCTGTCAGTAATTATCGACAAAAAAATCTGTCGATAATTATCGACGAAAAAATTCGCCGGTAAAATTCGTTGGTAAAATCCGTCGGTAATTATCGACCGAAAAATTCGTCGGTAATTACCGACCAAAAAATCCGTCGATAATTACTAAAATATCCGTTGGTAAATTTGTTGCACTGTTCATCTTCTTCTTCCTCCCTTTTTCATGTTTTTTATTGTTTTTTTTCTTTGTGATCGTCGTCGCCGTCACTGCCACTGTGGTCGTCACTCCCACCGCCGCCGCTCATCGCCGCCGTCGTCGTTGTCTTCTTCTTCTTCTTCTTCTCCTTCTTCTTCTCCTTCTTCTCCTTCTTCTTCTTCTTCTCCACCTTCTTCTTCTTCTTCTTCTTCTCCTTCTCCTTCGTCTTCTCTTTCTCCTTCTTTTTCTTCTTCTTCTCTTGTTTTTTTCTTTTTTTCTCCTTCTTCTCGTCTTCTTATAAGGTGATCACAATTTTCAACACATAGTAGGCAAAAAAAAAATGTTCTTTACAAGGCCAATAAGACCTTACTCATGTATGTGTCTCACTTTGTCTTCCTAGGTCTACTAGTATTTTCAGACTCCTCATACTCAATTTAGAAAAAAAAAAGGTGCTCATATAAAGACACATTGACACTCAAGTTAAAAAAGTTACTAAAAAACAATAAATGCATAAAAAAATTAGTGTACAAATCTTTAAATTGTTACCTGTTTATATTACTTTTAGTGAACTTTTTATTTATGTGGATTGATATACCTTTTATGCTTAGACGTTTACTAATGTAACTAGACAATTTGTCCCTTTTCAAAATTTACAATTTGAAAGTTATTTTTGAAAATAAAAAATGAATTACAAATTGTGCATTCCATAATATTTTTTCTTTAAAGAAAATTTCGAATTCCATATCCGAAAGTTAAATGACTTTCAAACTGTACTATCTAAATTCTATTTTTTCAAAGTTACTAAAGAGAAAAAATAAAATTTTATGGGATGCAAGAAGAAATTTATGGAGATACATAAAGAAGTTGTCATGTGAATATTAGCTTAAATATGAATGTGTGATTTGTGGCGCTAATAGTGTCTCAAGTCTTTTGGAATTTTCCAAATGGGTCAAGGTGTGTTATGCTAATCGATATCATATTTGTAAATTCGTGAGGCATTTTATTTCGAAATATTGCTTGACCAAAATGTTATAGCGTTAGTGTATATCACAACATATAAATCTAAAGTTAAAAAACCTTAGTAACTTAAATCATTAAAAAAATAGTCTTTTTAGAAAGAAAATGAATAATAATCCTTTACAATATTATTATTATAATTAATTTACTACCTTGTATCAAAATCACATATTCATTTATCTTTCTTAATTGTTAAGTATAAATGAGGAGAATGTTATTAAACTTGTTTGTTATGATAAAAGATGAAACTTATAAGCACTTCCATTAAATTTTGGGTAAAATTGTATTAATCGGTAACAAATATATTCGTGTTTGTATATGCTTAAATATTTATTAAATGATGGTTGTAATAGAAAGTAAAAAAGAAAAGTAAAAGAAAAAATAATATTATGAAAAATTCATACACATTTATTTGTGAGAGAATAAAGAATGGAGTTGGAAGAGGTGAAAGTTTGCTAGTGCGCGTGGGAAAAGGAAGAAAGGAAGTTATTATAAAAACGAAGCAAAGAAGAATTGAATTTGAAAGCCAAATCAAATATTGGGCGCAGAGGAACCGCGAGGTTTCGTTCTATCGCTTTCGTTTGAGTTCAGACATTCTAAATTCTAATCTCAACGAACATTCATATCGATTCCTCTCCTCAACTTTTTCTCAATCCATCGCTCTATTGCACTACGCCAAAGGTATTTTTATTCTTTCTTCTCTTAAATTCTCGGCTCTCACCGTCATTTCTTTTTTCAATTTTATCATCATTATTATTATTGTTATTTCTTGGGATTTCGGGGTGTGGTATACATGTTTTGAGAACATAGTTTGGATGAATTTCGCGTTTCAATGTGCAATGATTAAAGTTTTGAGGCCAAGGCATATTTCTTGTTACAAGTTTTCTGTTTTGCGGGTTACATGTAGAAACTCTCTATAAAGATTATGCAGCACAACAGAGATGTTGACAAATGCTGATGACGTGTGTGTGAATTTGCAGTTATGAGGAGCCAACTTGTGTGTAATGGCTGTAGGAACATCTTGGTTTACCCTAGAGGAGCATCCGATGTTTGCTGTGCACTGTGTCACACTGTTTCCTCTGTTCTTCCTCCTGGTACGCCTTTTTTTTTTTCGTTTCATTTTATCAAGAACTGAGAAACTTTCTTGCTCCATGGCTTCTATGTGGAGTTAGTTTCACAGCGCACTTGGATTAATTGGTGTTATCAATCTTAGGTGTGTGGAGTAGTGGGTGATTAATTAACTTAGTGGTGCTATTGTTTTGCTTTATATATCTCATGCATGTATACTTTAAAATCGGTGACGAATTGCTGCTGTGCTTGTATTGGATGACGACATGATACAGTATGGCAGCGGTGTTAACAGAACTTGGCTGTGTTACACTCTTTTGTAAGTTCTTTATTTGGATATGAAGGAATCCCTGTCTTGTATATAACATTTTTTCTTAACTTTGACTACGAGTATGCATTTTTAATAAAATTTTAAAAAGATTGAAGATCAATTATAATTCAATGATGATGATAATGACGGAAGATCAATGTAAATATTAGGTATATGTTTTCATTAAGAAAAATAAGTAAAGGAATTGTGTGTGTTGCTATTAATAATATAGGCACATTAATTGAGAGTTACTGTATGTTTGCGTGTAGAAAGAAAAGACAGAAAAACTGAAAAGAAATTATGCATCCAGTTTGATTAAATATTTACTTGTAGTTGAACTTGATTACATCTCGGGGAACATTAGATTTCCTGGTGCCCTTACAGGAATGGAAGTGTCACAAATTTATTGTGGAGGCTGTAGGACATTGCTAATGTACGCACGTGGTGCTACAAGTGTGGGATGTTCCTGCTGTCTCAGTATTAACCTTGTACCCGGTACAATATATTTCTCTATTGCCTGATTTGGGAAGCATATTAGCTCAGTATTCATTTTGCTGTACTTGTTCCAGTTATGAAAGGCGTGATATAACCTTCCTCCGAAAACAATAAGAAAAACAAGTTTTAACCTTAGCTTTTGCTTCACTTAGGTCAAAAATTGATCTGTCCCTTGATCATGAGAGTAACATTCTTATTTATAGAAGGGTAAATCAGTTACAAATATTATAGATATACATAATCAATTAATGCATAATAATCTTAAAGATAATCAACAATATCTTCTTAAATCACAACCAAAAATACCTCATCAACTAACATAAATAATAATTAATGTATCTACAATAATCACGTGCTTTATCTCTGCAATCTTATTTTAACAAGTCGGTCTAAAGACGACATAATACCAATTCTCCTCCTCGTGATGACAATAGACAACTTCCACATTCTTTCTCATATATCAGCAGTATCAGGCCAACCTCACAACATTCTTCTTTGCATATTAGGTTTGTTTTATGACGACATCAATCTTCTTCTCTACACACCTCTATTATGAGATCAATTTCATAACACAATTGCTCTTCCCTTCCACATATACTCACCACTATTCCCCTCGCCAATTCCCCTCTTAAGGGTAACATCGTTGTAAAGCTGACATTGTGGTGAAGAAATGTAGAAGGGTAGCTTCGTCGTAAAGTCGACATAATGGTTAATAAGTGTAGAAGAGTAGTATCGTCAAAAGGCCGACATAGTGGTGAGTAAATTTGGAAGGGAAGAGCAGCTGTGTTATGAAATTGATCTCGTAATAGAGGTGTGTAGAGAGGAAGATTGATGTCGTCATAAAGCCGACCTGACATGCAAAGAAGAGTGCCGTGAGGTTGGCCTGATACTGCTGATATATGAGAAAGAAGGTGGAAGCTGTCTATTGTCATCACGAGGAGGAGAATTGGTATTATGTCGTCTTTAGACCGACTTGTTAAAATAAGATTGCAGTTGTAGATACATTAGTTATTATTTATGTTAGTTGATGAGATATTTTGGTTGTGATTTAGGAAGATATTGGTGATTATCTTTAAGATTATTATGCATATATAATATTTGTAACTGATTTACCTTCTATAAATAAGAATGTTACTTCCATGGTTAAGGGACAAATCAATTTTTGACCTAAGTGAAGCAAAAGCTAAGGTTAAAACTTGTTTTTCTTATTGTTTTCGGAGGAAGGATATATCACACCTTTCATAACCGGAACAATACTAAATGTTGATTTGCTAGATAAACTATTATGTTTTGTGGCTTTTTTTTATCATTGAATATGCTTAATTTATTGGTGATCCCAAATCCTGGTATTGGGTTCAACAGGTAAGCACTGGGAAATCCTTTTCGCCTTTTCATTATACCTATGCTGTTTTATGTTCCTCCTGGCCATGTGTTAATGTATTTGTGATAACTCAAAAATGCAAACCAACATTTTTGCACTTCATATTCAAACAATTATTTAGCGACTACTGTCAACTATTATCAACTTTACTAAAAAAATAGGCAGTTTGGTAAAGGATCATGATGGACTTTTATATCTCTAAACACTCGTTCATGCGGGAAAAGAACCCTTTGGGCATTAAGTGCGGACAATGTACAAGCCCATTCTCAACCTTGTGCTGAAATTCAGTTTTATTTAGAAGAATGCTAGTGACAATGATTGACCCTTTACTTTTTCATAATTAAACCCTTGACTGTGATACATGCCAGCTACCAACTCTCCTGATAAATTCAAAAGTAAACACAAAATCCATCAAACCAGTTATCTAGGTACAAGGAAAATGAACAAACTTAAATACTAACCTTGTAGCTTTCTATAACTTTCTTTTTGTTAGAGATCCCACATTGATAGAGGTATGACCAAAGTATAGTTTATAACTAGGTACAAACCTTATCATACAAGTCGGTTGTATAGAGTTGAGTTAGACTTAAATCTATTATTTAATGTGGCAACAAAGCATATTTTCTCTTAGATATAACCAAACCATCCTTGGATTGCAACTTCTATAAATTGGGGTCTAGCAAAATAATTAGATGACAAAGAAACATTAGTTTATGCGAGCTTTGATATAAAGTTCATGCTATCAGCCATAAGTTAAACTGCATAAATTGAAATCAACAGGACTACCATGCACCTTTACAGTCTTCTTAGAGTAATATTTCAACCAATTTAAATTAGTTAGCCAGATCAGCATGATGCATGGAATTTTTTGTTGCATGCAGAGCATGAAAACCAAGAAGACCATTAGCAACTCTAATATTTGTCATGAACAAACTACCCCTATAGCATAGTAGTCAATCCCAAAATAATGACTTTAGTGACTGCCCCCCATCCAAATGCTATTGTGGGAAGCATAATGACTTCAATTTTGAACCCTAAAGAATTTTTTTTTCCACAAGTGTATATTCAGGAAAAAAAAAAGGAAGAGAAATGCAAGTACCTAAAATTAAAAGTATATTCATATTATGATTAAAACTAGAGTTTGATAACCAAATACATCAATTGTAGCAAAATAAAAGTTTAAGCCTGTAAGGCTTAGGACAAACAAATCTTCAAAATCAAAATGCTGCTAATTATCAAAAATCTGTCTCCAAGGTTTATGAATATGAACTTTGTGATCCATGGTTCATATTCAGGTGCAATGCAACAAATTTTAGCATTTCCATCCACATAATTAGGTTGGGATCATGTAACTAAATCCTCCTTGGACTTCTTTTCCTTGGAATGCATTTTGGATAGCTTTCTTGGCTTTGTCTATAGCTTCATATATGGAGCTATTGGTGGTCTCTCTCATCATCAACAAACCTAACCTTTACTTGTCATAAAAAAGAGCCATACAAGATAAATCATTAATAACACCAAGTTAGTTCACAGCCTGAAAACTGCAAAACCAATAGTGACATCTAGATTCATTTGATATAAATATAGCTCGAAACTTGGAATAATATTTATTTGATTCTGTATTTTATCCTTGATGGCAGTTTGTATTGGTGAATGCTGCGGCATAATTGTTAGGGAATCCCTTTAATGGCCCTAGCCCATCTTAGTTGCATTCTCTTTGAATGAAACCTTAAGGGGGGTGGTGTTTAGTCACACATTAACTAGTAAATAGAGCTTGTAAAACTTGAACAATCGTCATTTTATAAGTCAGTTTTATAGAGTTGAGGTTGATCCTAAGTCCTAATTTTGAGAATAATTCCCCGACCTATGTAATAAGGTTTTTATATGCACAATATTAACTTCACAAACTACAAGATATTGGATGTCTGATGTGGCATTTAGTAAGTTCTCTTGTTTTAATATAACCTTGATGCTTACTAGTGAATTATTTGCTTAAATTGTTTACTGATTTATTGTTGATGGTCTGTGTCTTCTTCAAAAAGAGTCTAATCAAGTCAGCCATATCAATTGCCGGAACTGCCGGACCATACTCATGTATCCTTATGGAGCTCCCTCAGTCAAATGTGCAATATGTCACTATATTACTAGTGTCGGTGTAAGTATATTGATAGAATGGTAATACCATGTAATTTTCAATTTTCACAAATGCTTCGGAACTCTTGAAATAAAATTGACGAGTTGTGTCATTTGGGTTTCACTTTACTTGTAAATTTAGATGGCTTTCTGTTATTTCATTCATAATCCTTTCTGTGATTAATTTGTAGCCAGAAATTTTTGGTGGATTGTATTTGTGAAATAGCAATATAGTAATTATTCGACTACATTTGTTGATAGGAGATGTAGTAGTTACTCATTTTTTCGTATACTGCCAGAAGGCAAAGGAGATTGTATATCTTGGATTTGGATGCTCTTAGTAAAGGGTGCACCTAAGAGAGTAAATGTGGATAGTGTTCACTCACGAGAAAAATAAGAGTGGCTTGTAACAAATCAATTGCTCATCTATTTTATTTTGTTAACAAAGCTGTTGTTTTTTTCAATCGATAGGCTTGCTACTTTACTAAATGGTTAATTTGATTGAACACTGACATTTAGAACATTTTGGCTTGACACTTACATCTTTAAGTTAATAATTCTAGTTGCTGTTTTGTTATATAGAGGTTTTCAGGCTTTGTTTGTATGAGTACCTATTTACCATCTTTCAAGTCTTCTCTCTTTGTTCTTCTGTTTGCATGACAATAGTTATTTTACATTATCCTTTAAGTATCATGATAGAATATTAAAGGTGTATGTGAGAAGAAATAAGAACTGAGTCAGTTAGTTAGTTAGTCTGTTAGTAGGTTGTTTGGGAATGAAAGTTTGTTTTAGGAAAAGTATAAATAAGAAGGGGGGTAGTGTTGTAAAAGGGGGTATTCGTTTTGTTTTTGTAAGTGTAAACAGGA
>Ga0214544_1009913_pt1 | contig 14508 bp, 8 predicted proteins | sample CNSS3metaG_FD_160074 | JGI IMG/M metagenome (GOLD analysis project Ga0214544, IMG submission 160074) | Root nodule microbial communities from cowpea collected in UCLA plant growth center, Los Angeles, California, USA - CNSS3 | ecosystem: Host-associated > Plants > Roots > Nodule | place: USA...
TTCCTCTTTTTTTTTTTTTTTTTTTTTTTTTTTTTTTTTTTTCCAGCAGAGCAGATATTAGAAGATGGCAGACGCTGAGGATATTCAACCCCTTGTTTGTGATAATGGAACAGGAATGGTTAAGGTACACGATGCGTCTCTGTTGGCTTCATGCTTCTCCGCCCAATTCTCTGGCATTAACGTTTGGTGAGTATATATATTTTTTTTCAGGCGGGGTTTGCGGGAGATGATGCCCCACGTGCTGTCTTCCCTAGCATTGTTGGCCGTCCACGGCACACCGGTGTGATGGTTGGCATGGGCCAGAAAGATGCGTATGTGGGTGACGAGGCTCAGTCCAAGCGTGGTATTCTGACTCTCAAGTACCCCATTGAGCATGGCATCGTCAGCAACTGGGATGATATGGAAAAGATTTGGCATCATACCTTCTATAACGAGCTTCGTGTCGCCCCTGAGGAACATCCCGTTCTCTTGACCGAGGCTCCTCTTAACCCTAAGGCTAATCGCGAGAAGATGACCCAAATCATGTTTGAGACTTTTAATGCCCCTGCCATGTATGTAGCCATTCAGGCTGTTCTTTCACTCTATGCCAGTGGTCGTACAACCGGTAACATTTTCTTTCAAATTGTTTCCTTTTCTTAGGTCCTGGCCTTAGAATTAGAGGTATGGAATATGGAATTGTTTTTTTTTTTTCTCTGTTTTTCAGGTATTGTGTTGGATTCTGGGGATGGTGTCAGTCACACAGTCCCTATCTACGAGGGTTATGCCCTTCCTCATGCGATCCTTCGTCTTGATTTGGCTGGTCGTGATCTCACTGATTTTCTGATGAAGATTCTGACTGAGCGTGGATACTCTTTTACCACCTCAGCAGAGCGTGAAATTGTGAGGGATATGAAGGAGAAGCTGGCATACATAGCCCTGGACTATGAGCAGGAGCTAGAGACATCGAAGACCAGCTCTGCAGTGGAGAAGAGCTACGAGTTGCCTGATGGGCAGGTTATCACCATTGGAGCTGAGCGTTTCAGGTGTCCAGAGGTGTTGTACCAACCATCCATGGTGGGGATGGAAGCAGCAGGCATTCACGAAACAACATACAACTCCATTATGAAATGTGATGTTGACATCAGGAAAGATCTGTACGGTAACATTGTACTTTCAGGAGGCACAACCATGTTCCCTGGCATTGCTGATAGAATGAGCAAGGAAATTTCTGCTTTGGCCCCCAGCAGCATGAAGATCAAGGTGGTTGCTCCTCCTGAGAGAAAGTACAGTGTCTGGATCGGAGGTTCTATCCTGGCATCCCTCAGCACCTTCCAGCAGGTCTCTCTTTCTTCTATACTAATGTAATAATATAACATCCTTGAATTGTTGTTGCTAACCACACCTAACAACGTTGTTTTGTTTTGTTTTGTTTTGTTTTGAGTTCAGATGTGGATTGCAAAGGCAGAGTACGATGAGTCTGGACCATCAATTGTGCATAGAAAGTGCTTCTAAATTGTTTGATCAATAGGGTTATTGAAGGAAAAGACGGCTGTTTTATTCCTCCGGAACAACTGCTGCCTGCTTGTAACCCTTTCATTCTATTCTAACTTTTTGTATCCGTTTACGTTTTTCTCTGGAGTCATTCATGATTTGGAGAAGGGAGGACTTTGTTTTGTCAAAAATGGTGCATTCAATTTTCCCTATTATTATATATTTCTATTTTTATTTTGAATTGAGATCCTCTGTGCGTCTGAATTACCTCAAACTATCAAATCAACCACGCATTCATTCATTCATTCGTGTTCTTCATATGCAAAATTATATTCCGATTTATCATCGTTGTAGTTGATGTTGTGATACATGATCGGAAATTCCTCCCTGTTGATTCACAGCAAAATTCAGGTGCAATGTTTTTGCTTACCTAATGAATACAACTACTACAACTTCTGAATCTTTTTCTTCTGCATTCCTCATTTCTTTGCGTACCGCCATAATTTTTAAAAATGACATTTTTTAAAAATAACATCTTACCTCTCATAAACACAAAATGTAACGTAGAACAAATTTTTTAAAATCGGATTTTTGAAACGTATGGTATCTTTTGGTATGAATTTTCTAGAACATGAAAAACTTTTTGGAAGGAAAAATATTTTAGTTTTTTTATGTTACTATATCGTACAATTAGTAAAAATGAGGTGCAGAAAGAAAAAAAGACCTTACCTAATCCAAGACCATCTCGAGCGCTATGTTTATACAAGCAACAGATTGGTATTTCACTTTATAGTAGTTTGGTTATTTCATAATTTTGTAATTGGTATTAAATTTTTTAAAGTTTTGCTTCAATGAATATTTTTTATAAGTATTCATATTTTATAACTTTTCATTTACTATATATTTGGAAGCAATCTTGTTAAACTTTTAAAAACTTTTATTTTCATTATTTATGTTTAAGATTGACCTTAAAACACGTAGATCCTTCTAAATGACAACTAGATCAAGGGTTAAGTATGCTTTTAGTCCCTGAACTTTGGCCCAAAATTGGAATTCATCCCTGGTTGAAACTTTGATAAATTTTGGTCCCTAAATTTTAAAAATGAATGAATATAGTCCTTTTAACTCAATTTTGTTAACTTTTTTTTAGGTTTTGAACACATTTTTTAGTAAATATTGGAGTTGTTTATGCCGTTTGACACATTCTCGACTTAATATTCACTGAGAAATGCGTTCGAAACCTATAAAAAAAAAGTTGACAAAATTGGGTTAAAAGAACTATATTCATTCGTTTTTAAAGTTTAGGGACCAAAATTTATTAAAGTTTCGACCAGAGACGAATTCCAATTTTGAGTCAAAGTTCAGGGACTAAAAGCATACTTAACCCAAAAAATTATATGATATACATTTTACACGAAATTAAGGAACCTTATTACAAATTTAAAAACTTGTGGAAGATTATGATCCAATTACAATTATTTTAAGTTTAGAAACTTAATTTTTTAAAAAAAATATTCAGATCAATAAAAAAATCCATTTCAATTCTATCTCTTGTTACATGAACTCTAAATTCAAATAAGAACCAATGGGATAATTATTCGATTTTAATAATTTGAATAAGAAATTATTTAATTCAGTACTCTACCAAATGAGAATATATTGGAGTTCAATAAATTTTGTTGGATATAAGATTTATTTCCGTCCAATTTCATTTTGGTTTGTATGAAGTTGAGAAAATATATTTTCATTAGATTTGATTTGATTTTACTGAATTTCTAATACGAATATATGTCACATTTTGAGATTCAATCCTTTTGTAAGAATAACTAAACACGACTATGCTCTTGTTAATCATACCATTGATGTATTATAATGATCACAATATCATCAAAATATAACGTGTATAAATAATTGTAAAAATATTACAGCACTTTTTTTTTATATAATATAAATAGTTTGTAGTAATTTTTTTGGGTATGTGATTTAAGAGAAAAAAATTCAAAAAATTTATTAAAAATATACTTATGATTATGAAATTTTAAATTTTATAAAAGAAACTACAATGTGAATTTCTTTCTTCCATACGTTACTTGTATATCTCTTCTTATTTTCTTATGAATTTCATAGTTCTCAATTTAAATTCAGAATTATTTACTAAATTAGAACAATTTTATATAATTTTTTTATGTGATTGGTGAAATACATCTATTTGGATTAATTGTTATTAGTTGTTTAAGCTTTTAGCTCGCTCAACGTCGAGCACTCAGACTTGTACTATTATATACTCCCGTACAACATTCAGCATATAAAACTACAACCATAAAGTAGGATCAATTAACTTATTTCAAGACATAGAATTACATTTTTAATTACATTTTTCAAATAATTCATATTCGACAATGCACATAACTGTCTAATGACATGTATATATTATTGACATCATAATATACTTTTGAAAGAAATTGTGCGTTGAATAGACTTATACATTTTATACCTATTGCATGACCTCTCAATAATTTATGGTATATGCTCTGACTCTATTCGACGTCATATCTTGGAACTAAGTAGTTCATTCTTATGACAGGGTAAATTTTTTATGACCTATTAAGTACAATTCTTTTTCATATTGCAAATTGGACCACAAGAACTTCTTTCAACTCTAATAACCTAAATATCTTCCTTTTTATGACCTATTGATTCAATACACATCCTAAGACCACTCAACATAGTATTTTCTCCTTGAAAATCATCACATTTGCCCCATGCCACACCCCCCCCCCCCCCCCCCCCCCCCCCCCCCCCCCCCACACACACACACACAAACATAAAATATATACATATATGCGTCTATAGTAGATTGTGGCCTCATGCATTGACTCTACTCGGTCTCTCTCTCTCTCTCTCTCACACACACACACACACATATCCATAATAGATTATGGCCTCTTGCCCTGACTCTTCTCTACCCAATCATTCATTTCATCTCACAATGAAAATTCCAACTAATTTTAAAGATTTCCCTCCTTCTCACCCAATGAGCATATACCTCCCCCCACGAAGGTGTCACTTGCCAAGTTATTGTTTAGCAAGTCTACATCTCGCTCAATGGACTCACCATGAGCTCTCTGAATTTTTAAAAACATAATTTTTGCTCAGCGATAATACTACTCGCCTTAGTGACCCAAACCCGTGAAAGCCACATCTATTAGATTCGTCCAATGAGTTGACTTGCCCAATGAGTGCATTATTTAGAACTCTCTTTGAAAATTAATTCTTATTATATTGACTTAGTGAGTGGTGGCTCATTCATTGAGTACATCATCTCACAAGTATTGTGTGCTCTACCTAGATAAAACTAACAAGTATATCAATTTGGTGTTATTGTCTTTTTCATAGGTTTTTCTCTCTTTAATCTATTGTCTAGTTCAAAATAGGTTTCACCTTAGGCCAATTAATTCCAAATATATATACTCATGTTATCTTGTATAACTTTCCCTACACAACTACAAAAACCCCTTTAACTATATCAAGTGGTCCCTTTGGTCAATTTGGGTGTTTTTTATCATTCCTTACATTAAAATGACTACATTCAATTTAAAATTTACCTCTAATAAAATAATTTGCTCAACTAATACCTCACCCAACATCTCAAACATCCCATAAAATCATATTTTAAGAGAAAATTTTCAATTATAGTGAATCATCTGAAATCAACCACAAACAATAAATAACCAACATCACTAATATGCAATTCACAAAACAAAGAATCAACCAATTTCATAGGTGAAAAACAAAACATCTAGCTTCCCTTACGAAGACAGTATGTTATATCTACACTAAGACAAACTCATACCAATGAACATCTTAATAATCCGTGACATGCAAAGATTCATCTTGAACCAACAAGAGTCAAAGATTCATCTTGAACCAACAAGAGTCACATGCAAGTAAGTTTTTTCACACATGTGAGCATATCATGAAATTGACTCAAAAATAGGTACGAACTTATTATATTTCAGACTTTATTCCAATAGAATGATTACCCTTTGCACTAATACAATATAATCAAACTAATGAATATATTGGTTAGAAATCTGAAAAAAATATAGAAAGAAAGAAGAAAAACATATTTAGAGAGATAATGACTTTTATAACATAAAAGTCACTTAATTAATTTTCTATTTATAACTTGAACTTTTTAACAATAAAATAATTATTTTTTTACTCGTATCGTCTTCTCATATTTTTTTCTCATACTCTTCTTTAAGTATTTATTTTTATGTCTTTTCAATCCTTACAATTAGAGATCATATAAATATTATGATAATAATTTAATAGAATAAAATTATATACTGTAATCAATTGAATTTTTAGTATATTAAATAAGTAGTTTAATATGTTATTTTGTATGAATAAATTATATCATTATTTATTAATTACACACCACATTAAATTAAATAACTTATTTACTATTATCATTAATACAATTAGAATAATTAATAATATTAAAAGATTACATATTTTATAAATCTATTTTTTTGTCAAAAATTGGCACTTATTAAATGTATATTTTATTTTATAAAAATATAAAATTAATTGATTTTTTAATTTTTATACAATTTAATTAATAATTAATAATTTCAGAATACATATTCTATATTATTAAAAATACAATTAATTATTTACCTAAAACTTCAAATACCTTGCATTAATTGAGTCGCCTCATCCTATGTTATTCAATATGCTAATACTTTTTTCTTGTTTTTATTGATTTTATTTTAATTGAAATTCTTATAATGCAGAATAAGTAGTATGTTAAATTGAATAAAACTAATAAAAGGATATGATCATGAAAATCAAAAATTGAATTTTTCAAATATAAAATTGAAGAAGTTAATTATTATATTATAAGACAATAAAATTGGTACCTTTCACCAATTATAAATTATTTATAAGAATATATTTTTATGATGACAATATTGTTTAAAATAAAAATTAAACAAATAGTTATAAATATATGAATAAATTTATTAATATTATTACATGTGTATATTTTAATATAAATGTAAACTTAAATAAATAAGTAGAAATTTTGCAGGAAAAAAAAATTAACCCAAATAAACCTTCATTGTTCAAGATGAAACTTGAGTCTTTGAAGAACTGAAGTCCTACCTTCGTTTGTGAATTCAGTTTCTGGGAAATCAAATTTTACAGAATTTAAGTATTTTGGAAACAAAAAAGTCCACCTTTAAAGGTGGAAAAATAAGGTGCAATCAGATGCATTTGAATTTATTCCTTTTTGAACAATGCTATTTGCAGTTGCAGAAAAATTTCGTGAGTATTAAAATTATCAAGAAAGTAGAGAACATATATTTAAAAACTAAAGAATTTCATAATTAGATAAAATACTCATCATTCTGTTGAAATCTATATTGATAATCCAAAACACTAATCTAAACATTGTGATAAATTTAGGAAGCTAATTTAAATTTTTGACGAGAAAATGATACAATGGAAAATAAACTAAAGTAATTATTATAGAGGGAGATATATGGTAAATATTTAGACACTTTTAGTAAATATTTAGAATAACATTAATTATATTTTATTAATTAATAGTTATTAATTATTAAGAATGTAAATTGTTTTTAGGTGGAGAACATGTATAAGACATGCATTGTTGTGAGAAAGAGAGAGTGAAGGTGAAGAAGATGGAGAGCGAGTGTGGGAAGCAAAGGCATGGTGGTGAGGGGAAGAGGAAGAAGATCCAAACATTTTCGGAGAAAACAAAGGAAACTTTGTCAAAAATCAAACGACAATGTTCTCGCGCACGCGCCGGAAATGAACAGACGCTCTGCACCATCCACGACAACACCTCGCCTGGCTACCGCTGGCTGCTTCCTGGTTGGGTGGCGGAAGAACGCCACATGCTGTCTGGCAGGGTCTACAGGGTAATCTTCTTCGTCATTTCATAACATTAATATAAGTCGGTGTAAATCTCGTCTTATTCTTTATAACTATTTTAAAATGAATATATGATGACATTAGTCTTACACATATATAAGTTATTTGATATTATTTTTATTCTAAAACCTTAAGATAACGATGTTATGAATCTTTAGTCTTATATAGTATTTAACTTTAGAATACTGCTATTTTGACACCATTCTTTCTTTTATTACCATTTCACACTACCTCTCATAATTATTTACTTTTTCTTTCTTCTAAAAATATAAAAATTAACTTTTGTTAAAACCATTTTACTTTTATAAAAGTTGTCAAATGATGTCAAACAATCATTTTCCTTAACTTTATAAAAGTGTGACTATGACTCACACTTAAACTATTTCCAACAATATGCAGTATTACTATGATAGGGAAGGGCGTCAATACAGAAGCCAGAGCGAGGTTTTGGCTCTGTGGGAGAAATTCGGAGTGGTTGTCATTGACAATTAATCATATCTAAAACATATATATACACCAAGGTACGTATATATATACAGATATTTATACATACAAATTGTTTATGTTTAGTATATTACTCAATTCACTCTTCTCTCTTACTTTCTGCAGGACTACCTTTTGGACACTGAAACTCTTTTCAGATTAAAGCTCAAACAACATACGTACACATGTTATGTCATGTAATATGCCAGTAGGAACTGTGTTAATGGAAATCAAATAACTACTTGTTAATGTTATGTTTGGTTTAGGTATGAGGTAAAATTTTAGTATAAACCAGATAGGGTTGCTTCATTATGGTTACATTTGATCAAGATGTTATTCTTCATGTTCAAAATTAAATACTTGGATGTCAAGTTTTCTCTTTAGAGAGAAAAGAGAAGGGAAATTATGCAGAAAAATGTTTCCATAACATTTGTTAATTATTACTGCAAAGTCAAAAGCTACACCAATTATTTCCATAACAACATTCCACATTTGTGGGTGTACTGTTTTAAATGGTGGGATCATCACATCACATGAGATTACAATAATAAAAAAAGACAGAACATTTTTAAAAAATTGTTTTCAGATAATTCACAGGTCCTTTTTTATAATTAAGAACAGTAAAAGCTAAGTTTGAGGGATGTGTTTTGCAATAAAGCCAAAATTTAGGGACGTGTGTTCTAAGCTGTTGTCAACTTGTATTGTGCGGGAAACTGTTTAAATGCTGGGTGCGCCTTGCAATTAATTATTAATTTTCTTCGTCACGGGAATTGTTTTTAGTCTCCTCTTCTTAAAATATTATTATAAGACTTTTATTTTTCCATTTTTACATCACAGTAAAATATATATATAAGTTATGACTTATATACACATAGTTCTTTTTTTTTTTTCATTTTTCTTAACGTGCAATGATAAGGCATGCATGAGATATGAGAGAGATATGAAAAAGAAAAAAAAGAGAATGCGTACACAGCATTGCATGAGAAGAGAAGAGAAGAAGAGTAGAAGGTTATTAGTTTATTTGATATGACGGAGATGATTACATGATGGAACATGCATGAACGTTGTCGTCACTGAAGAAGGAGAGAAAGTTGTCCTGGGGAGGATCTGGAAAAGCCTGCACAACGTTTCTGACATATCCAGAGGGTGCTCTTCGATCATATGCTCCTGTGGCATATGGATAGTACACAAGATGCTGTTCCACATATGGCCAAAACTTTGCTCTCACCTTCCCTGTGCTCTTTACCCTCTTCAACACCTTGTTTGGATCCACGTATCCACTCACCACCACCCTGCTCTGCTTTCTGTTCACTTCCACAGATTTCACTCCTACACAACAACAAGTCAGATATACGTTATTAATACGTGAACAATAAACTCGACTATCAACAAATTTTGTTACGATACACTCTATTTCTCGACTCTGATATTATGTTAAGAAATGAATTTTAAATTTAAGTAAATCTTCAATCTTACAAAATCAGCAGAAGAGATCTGTATTAACAATCTATGTATTGCAGGAGACAGAATGATGTATATATTTTTATAAGCAACACCTTTTAGTGAAGTGACTGCATTTCGAACTCTTCTTTCGCAACCATCGCAGTCCATTCTGACTTTGATCTCAACAGTCTGAAATTAAAATTTAAAGCAACTCAAGGCATGTGAATAGTAATAATGATGAATTGAGGAGGAGCAAGGTGAAGGAAGAAGTTGTTACCTGCATTGGTTTGTGCTTGGTCCTAGTGGTGGTTACAGTGCAAAAGTTGGAGAGGTAATCAAGTGCACCCATTTTGTTATGACTCATTCAGAGCAATGAATAGGGTTTATATATAATAGATTGAGAGGACTAGTTGGAAAAGCAGTATCTTAAGCATTGTATTATATATTATAAACTGTAATTATTAATGGGGACATATGTTCTAAAAAGGTTAGCAACTCTAACGCTGCATTGGTGTTGCCTCTGCCAGTGCCATATTTTATTCATTTTTTCTATTCTTTATATTTATCTTGTCTTTCAGTTTTTGTGCAATGATTATGGTTTGCCTATCCACATTTCACCCTAACAAATTGCTCCAATAATGCCTTTTATTATATGATTTTGTCCACTGTTTCATTAAATTATTTGAATAGTTCAATATCTTGGTACCAGCTTATTAACATTAAGGTTTTGTAATTGTTAGCTCGTGAGTTAGTCTGTTCTGTATTATGAATATTGCAAGTAGGTTTAAACTAATGAGAAGTTAAAACACAGTAAAAATGTAAACAAGCTATTGTTTCTCCTATTTTTATTTTCTTTCCTCAACCAAACCATGATATAATGCTTCATTCATGTATTTTTGTGTTTATATTAACTATAGTAGATGGCCGAATATGGGCATTATTGTAGTTCGAAAGAGATAAGAATGGTTGTAAGATTGAAATATATAAATAAAAGAGCGGCGCTACGGCGTGAGGAAGGAAGAAAATGATTTAATACTTTCCGCAACAATAATATTGATTAATGATTATGGATTCAATCCCAAAGTAAAGAGCACAATGATTTACTCAATATGTTATTGCTTGTTGCCTACCGAAAGTTTAAAGTTGCTCTTCTTTAGACCCACATCAAACAGATAGAAAGAGATAGAAGAATAACTGTAATGCGCATGATTCAAACACTTTGTTGAGTGAAGGAGATGAATGAGTGTGACCTTAATTGCAACACTAAACTACTGCACTCAAATTTTGTATAGTTAGATCGGTTTAAGTGAGAGAAAAAAATCTTGTGCACTGTGCCAACTTTTCATATGCAATCAGTTATTCGGCAATGAGCTTGTAATTTCAGTAAGATCACTCCAGTAATTTACCTAGCTCAAACAAGTATCTGTTAATCTAAGGTGGTAAACCAATGTAATACATAAATAAAGTAGAATGAATGCATGTTTGAGAGGCACTTCAGTAGAAAATTGCACAGCTTGATACAATATAAAATCAGTCCAGAAATAAAAATTTAAATAATTTCAAAACAAAATCGATTTCCTAAACAGCTAAAAGAATAATTTAAAATATGCCTTGTTCATAATTTCTTCAGCTTCTGCCCACGCAGCCCATTCCAGAAGGCAGCTGCATTTACTGCCTTTTTTCCAGGAAGCTGAAGTTCCAATACCTGAGAGAGGTACAGTGACACTGATTCAGAAAGGTATATTTGACATGCAAGAATTTTGGGCTTGCATACCTATACTAAATTTGTGTGCAAAAGGTGTTCTTATTTATAGATTGAACAGCAAGTGCTTCCTTAATGCTTGGCCTCGTGATATAAAAGAAAAACACTTGTCAACTGTATCTCAGAAAGCAAGTAATTACAAAGTCGAAGATCTTGTATTTTCAAGTGCGAATGGTCTTTCAATAAGGTGAGGATATACAATTCTTCATCCGATATTATTTGTTTCCATTCTACTTTTGAAAAGGTAAGATTTATATTAAAAAACTGTCAAAAAACACAACTGTCATTAACAGGGCAAGAATTACAATCATGGAATCCAATTCCTATTGGATGAGACAAACATGTAATCATTGAAAGGACAAAAGCCTCTTGAATGCGTGACAGGAATTTCAATTTTCATAGTTGACATTAATTTCATACATAATACATTTGATGTTGATTCCAAGATGCAAGACAGTCAGAGAATTTCAAAGAGTACTTGGACAAAAGGAGAACAAGAGCGGCGGGAATTTCCCATTTTTTATGGAAACTTGTGCATGAAATATATTAAATAGCAATTTTCAGAAAAAAGATAATTGTTAAGCAGAAGCTTCAGCATAAGGGAATATATACAGTAATAAATTTCAAAAGGTATCTGGTTTCCACCCATCATCACCTACCTAGGTGATGCAAACAAGATATGAAAACGTACCTCAATTGTGGTACCCCTTCCACATGGAAATACCAACACACCCTCAACAAATGCAACATCATCTACTTCCTTGAACTGCACACTTTCATGACTGCTAAGTCGTGTGGTTATAATTTTAATATCCAAAGTTTTCTGCTCACCATTTTTCTCAATCACTAACACCCTTGCTCGAGTTCCTGGCCACCCTGAAAAGGCACGAACCTAAAATTGTTTTATGTCACAACTGTGCCCTTCAGATATGATCATGAAAGTTTACCTTATTGTGTAGAACATATGCTTCTTCATCGAAGGATAGCCATGATTCATCTGAAGTTATCTGCATAAAGTAGAAAAAAAAATGACTAACTCCTTATAAGAAAGATATTTTTCCAACTGTGTATACCCGAGTATTTTCTTATTCTTATGAATAACGGGATGTTTACTGCATTGAACAGAAAGGCGCGTAATACAAACCATAACCATTGAATCTTTGACATTCACAGGTTTTCTAACTGAACTACAGCTAACTGCTAAATGAAATCATGTGAACACAAATAGCATGAAACCCTATTTCTGAACACAGGAGCTCTAGAAGTATTGGAAAATTAGAGACAGGAGAAAAAGAAAAAACATAAAAATTTGTAACTGATGCAACACCAAGGAAGACTATTTCTCAGGGATATACTTCTTATAGACTACTAGCTTCTTGGGTTGAGTGAAGGTTCACACATTGCATTTTGTAAGAAAGTGAGGAACTTAGCTGCTTACACTGCGCGTTAGAATCTATACAAGTGGAAATTTGCAGATGTAGACCTCTTGAGTGACACAGCTCTTTTACCTAACATGTGCTATGAACTAATGAACCCAGAAACAGTAAGCCACTTAATTTTTGCATTGCGAAGCTTCTCTTTATTATTTGCAACATCAGAATGAGTCCCCGCATCTTAGCATGAATTTACTTACAAATTGTTCCTTTGGATTCACTAGATGAGTCTTTCCACCTTTGAGAATTATCATGTATGGGTTTCGTTAGGAATATATGGGGGATTAAAATGAAGGCAATATGTATTGTATGGTGTAAAGAGGAATATACAATACCCATATCTTCTAATGTCTTCTTTCTACCCCTTGAATTTATTGTCGATAATGTTGTGCTTGTGGCCTCTCATTCGCACTCTTTTGAATATTATTTAAAGGAAATTTAAGTTACTGACTTCAAAAGAGAATCAACAACCTTGTTGCATTTTTTAACCATTAATTTGTTCGCAGAAATACAATAGATTTTTAAGAGTATATTCAATATCAACTTTCAACACTCTAGATAGTATTTTGGACCCAAAATTTGGAGGACCTGATACATACCGAACAAATATTACTGGAATTGTTATTTTCTATTCAGCTTCTTGGTAACAAAATCAAGGCTCACATACCTTAGGAGCCAATGTAGCCTTAGAGTCATCTTGAGGTTGTGCCTTTAATCTTGCTGATCCATCAAGTATAGAAGGAAGTTCCCTAATCAAAAGTTCAGATCCTGATTGTCAAATAAAGGTAGGAACTCAATCAGTGGAGAACACTATCAAAATGCCCAAATAAGAATATCTTAAGTACAGAGATCACCCAGAGAAAGGTACACCGAACAACAAAAATGGAAGAATCATACCTTTATGAAAGAGGAGCTCAAGCAAATCAGGTGCCTACACAGAAATCTAAAGTTTTGTCAGAAGCAGGGAGAAAAAGAAGACATGCCTTGTATGTTTCACCAAACAAGTTGACAGCTATGGTTAGAGGCAATCCAGAATGCTAAACCAATAAAAAATCCAGAAAATTTTACCGTATATTCTAATACCGAATCTGATATACTATTAATACAATTAAGGGAGATTGTAACCCTTGATATAATATGCACCAGTTTTACACATCCAAACCAGAAGTAGAAACATTTCAAACTACGTTACAAACGAAGGATAAAGATTATATGTAAAAACACTGAACTTCTTTGATATATAAATCAAAGGGCTGATGATGCATTTCCATTCCATTCACACCAATTGTAGCAGAGACGGATCAACAGAAAGCATACCTTTATTTGATCATCAACTTGCATTGTTTCAGTCGCAATGATGGGTCCAGCATCCAGAGCACGAACGGTGAATGCTAATGACACTCCAGTTTCTTTAACACCATCCTAGTGTACAAATCAATACAAACCACGAGCAAATAAGTTAATGAAATAAAAGCATTGAGAAACTAGGGATTGACAAAAGAAATGGGGGGAACCTGCAATGCCCTTTGAACAGGAGCAGCACCACGATACAATGGCAGCAGGCTAGGGTGAATGTTGACTGTTCCTGAGATATTTGCAAATGGAAAGGTGTCAGAGAGGTCTAATTTTTTTAGAGATTTAGCAACATCATGGCTGGCATTAGAGGAGGAGGTGACAAACCTAATGGAGGAATATCTAGAAACTTGGTAGGTAATATATTGCCATAGGCAGCTGTAATGCACAAGTGAGGTTGCAAAGCTTTTAAATTTGACAAGAAATCATCCTGCAGAAATTGAATTGGATGAGAAAGAAGCAAATTTAGGAAGAAAAAAACGCAATAAACAGAATAGGACAGAAAAGTTAGGTACGTCTCCAGCTTTAAGGGGGGTGAAAATGAGATCGGGGGAGAAGCCTCTGTCAAGAGCATGAGTGGCCAAGGGAGAGAGGGCGAGC
>Ga0214544_1009921_pt1 | contig 14494 bp, 10 predicted proteins | sample CNSS3metaG_FD_160074 | JGI IMG/M metagenome (GOLD analysis project Ga0214544, IMG submission 160074) | Root nodule microbial communities from cowpea collected in UCLA plant growth center, Los Angeles, California, USA - CNSS3 | ecosystem: Host-associated > Plants > Roots > Nodule | place: USA...
TTTATTAAAAAATATTTTAATTATTAAAAATTATTAGGTCAAAATTGAATCAAATACACATAAGTAGGTACTAAATTGAAACGAAAAAACATAAATGGGAACTAAATCGAAATCATCACAATGACATATGATAGTGACACTGACACGTGGCATTACAATGCCACGTGGCATTGACAATGCCACGTGTCACACACAGGGACTTGACACGTGGCATTTTAAAATTTTTTTTAAAAAAAATTTAAAAAAAAAATTTTAAAAATAATTTTTAAAAAAAAATTTAAAATTAAAAAAAAATAATTTTTTTTTAAAAAAAAATCAAAAAAATCACAGATTGACACGTAGCACGTTGACTAACGGCGTTAGTCAACTCTGTCTGAAAGGGACCTAATTGAAGCAATTTTCAAAAGTTGGAATGCAATTGACACTTTTTTAAAAGCGGGTACCAATTTGACACTCTAGTACCAAACTGGGTACCTTACGATTAATTAAACCGATATCAAAACTAACAATTTTCTTTTCAACTATTATAAAATTGTTGAACACCTTTCATTTATTTTGAAATGAACTTTTTCAAATATAAAATTACATTCCCGTAAATCCATTTGAAAATAAAGGGTTAAATATATTTTTGATCCTTCAACTTTTAGTGAAGATTGAAATTAGTCCCTTTTAAAAATCTTAAACGAATTTAACCCTATAAATGCGTGAATTTAGTATTTTTAATCAAATTTTATTAAGTTTATTTGACATTTCAAACACATTTCATTATAGTGTTTTAGTTTGTTTACACCATTTAACATATTTTCTCTTCAATGTTATTTGAGAAACACATATGAAACATCAAATAAACTTACAACAATTTGGTTTAAAGGACTAAATTCACACATTTATAAAGATGAGAAACTAAATTAATTCAAAATTTTTAAGAAAAATTAATTTCACTTTTCTCTTAAAGTTGAAGGACAAAAAATATATTTAACCCAAAAATAAATATAGATTGTTTAAAAAATTTATTTTATGATGCGTAAAAAAAGTTGCCCTTAAACTTATATAGTCGGGCCCAACTAAAGCTGGTCAGAGAGATTCTATACATAACACCTTTTTTTACTCTTGACACTCTTCTTTTATATTTTTTGCACCATAATTACTCTTTACCAAAACAAAATTTGTAGGTATGAAAGGATTTGTTTAAATTATAGCATATAATTAGAATGTCCATAAACGCGATCTAGATATATGTGAATAGTGTGATAGAAATTCAATAAAAAATAAGACAATAAATCTAAATATTTTCTACATTTGTCGTTAAGATTGAAAGAAATTCGGCTGCATAACTTTCATTTTCCTATATATAATCATTGATTTAACGATAAAAAATTTAGTTGCTAAGACAATGATATGTTATTTAAATTGATATACAAATTATAAGCACTAAAAATTTATTTCATCACTATTTCTGTCAGTATGATAAATATTATTTGATGACTATTTTGATAATAGATTGCAACCTACTTATTTTCTCGTTAAATAAATTATGTTTTTTTATTATATATCAACGTAAAACATATATATTTATTAAATAATTTATAATTTTGATGACTAACTCTATGACATATAACATTTAAAATTGCATATTAACTCTCTGACATATACCTTTTAAAATTGCATACACAATTAATTGATTGAATTGATGACATTGAAATCCAAGAAACTTAGAATATATATCATTGATATTTTTAGGGACCGAAATATATAATTCAAATCTAATACTCTGTTTGAATGCCAAATTTTTAAGCTTAATAGATAGTCAATGACTTAAACAAAGGATAAAAGTTATTGTCTTTCAACATGAATAACAAGTAGATGAAGATGATATAAATATAAAGAGTTAATCGGTTATAATAAAATTTTGTTAACAGAAAAAACTTTTATTATCATTGTTACTAATTTTAAACACAAACTCTATATATTTATTTGCACGCTTTCTTCTCCAACATCAAATTTCTTTTCCATTCAAAGTCAAAATGTCTAGAATACCTTCACGTTTTGTCTTTCTCCTCCTTGTAGTCATCTCTACGTCACATTCCAATGCATACCCTTTATCTACGCACAATAGATGGATCATAGATGAAGCCACAGGACAACGTGCCAAGTTGGTATGTGCCAATTGGGCTGGTCACCTTCAACCAATGATCCCTGAGGGTCTTGACAAAAAGTCATTGAAGGACATTATTGGTGAACTTGTGAAGCACAAGTTTAATTGTGTGCGTCTCACCTATGCAATCTACATGTGGACACGTTATGGCCATGAGAATGTGAATGCCAACTTTGCCTCTTTGGATGTACCCGAAGTGGTCTCCAAGAACAATCCTTTTGTGTTGTCCATGACACATCTCCAAGCCTTTGATGCTGTTGTTCATGAACTTGGAGTTCAAAATGTGAAAGTTTTGCTTGATAACCATGTTAGTGAGCCAATGTGGTGTTGCGATGACAATGATGAGAATGGCTTCTTCCATGACAGACATTTCAATCCTCAAGAATGGGTGCATGGCCTTACTTTGGCTGCCAAACACTTCAGTGGAAACCATGTTGTATGTATTTTTCTTTCTCATTTTTTGGCTCAACTGTGCTCTTAGATCTCTACTATTGTTTCTACTTTCTTAGTTTTAATTCCTATAAAAAAGAAGTAGAGGTTTTAGTCTTTGCACCATTTCTTATAACTTTATCTCTGTTAGAAAGTTTCTATACTTGTTGGCAAAGTTTTGTAGGCAAGTTTTATATTTAGAGACTAAAAGTTCGTAGTTTTCTAGTATAAGACTAAACTTAGAGATAATAGTTTAACTTTTTACCCTCTCTTTGACTAAAATTGAAAACAAGACAACTTTGTTATTACTTTGGGTTTATTAACAGGTTGTGGCAATGAGTTTGAGGAATGAGTTGCATGGTCCTCGCCAGAATTTGAAGGATTGGTACATATACATGAGCCAGGGAGCAATAACTATTCATAAGACAAATCCAAATGTGCTTGTGCATATCTCAGGTTTGAACTATGACACTGAGTTGCAGTTCTTAAGGAGAAAACCATTGAATATAGACTTGGGTAACAAAATGGTGTTTGAGACACATTTGTATTCATGGTCTGGAATTGGGACACTTAAATTGAAAGAGATATGGACAAAGCAACCATTGAATAGAATATGTGCGAACAACATTAAAGCGATAGACTATAGAGCTGGATTCCTTACAATTGGAAAGAATGCAACTCCTTTTATTTTTACAAAGTTTGGGTTTAACGAGGAAGGTTCTGCAGTGGAAGACAATAGGTTCTTGACATGCCTTCAAACCTATCTTCTTGGAAAGGATTTGGACTGGGGATTTTGGGCTTTCCAAGGTACCTACTATGTAAAGAAAGATCAGGTCCAAGTTGATGAGTCATTTGGTGTAATGGATGAAACATGGCATCACCTTAGATATCCCAACTTCACCGACAAGTTCCAACTTTTGCAAAGGAAGAATCTTGGTAAGCCTTTTGAGTTAAACAAATAAGTGTAGTTATATCATGCACTCTTAGATTGATATCATTCATAAGGTGATTTTGAAATAGCATAATTATCATAAAATTTCAAGAACTTATGATATCAATGATCTTTTTTCAAACACATAATATCTTATCTTATATCTAAGGTTCATGTTTTTCATGCAGAACCTATCTCTAAGGCCCCCATTGTAAATATCTTGTACCACCCACTATCTGGTCAATGTGCTCAAGTGAATGAAAAGAATGAAGTTGAACTTGGAAGTTGTGAGACCAAAAATAGATGGGTTCATGGAGAGAATGCGACTAAAATCCTTTTACAAGGCATTAAGAAGTGCCTAACAGCCGCGGGTGAAGGGCTTCCGATTATAGTTTCTGATTGTGAAAGAAAGAATAGTTTTTGAAAATTGGCATCTCTGTCTAAACTTCACTTGGCAACTATGAATCAACACAAGGAACAACTTTGCTTGCAGAAGGATTCTAACTCATCCACCATTATCACTTCAAAGTGTATCTGCATAAAAGATGATTCTGAATGTCTTGATGATCCTCAAAATCAGTGGTTCCAGCTTGTTCAAACCAATGTGTAGCTTAGGTTAATCGACTTAAGAATTTAAGAACAGAAGAATCTTTTTTATTTTTTATATTTGGTTTTATTATTTTTCGTTTTACATAGTTCAATTCAGCATTTTAGTAATATGTTTGGGTGTAGTATGTTTAAGATAAGTTAAATCTCAAATAAAATAAGTATTTATTTATTTTTAGTTGGTTCAAGGTTATTTTACAACTATTTTTGTTTTCAAAATGATACATTACTAAGAGAGAATAAATATATTACATTTAAAAAGGAGTATCTACAATCTCACCATGAAGCATTTCTGGATTGGCCGAGGAGGGAATACCACGACCAATACTTCAGCATTGGTCGATATGCCATCTAGCATTTATATTGGCTATATTATCTTAAAAGGTATGACCTAGCTCATGTAATAAGGAATTAAGATAATTAATCATGCATAGAAAATCTTAAAAAGGGACAAGCCTATAAATCCGAAGTTCATGAAGGACATGGTCCATGCAAGTATTATAAATAATCACTATTGATGAGTAGATTATCATTTATTGCATCATTTATTACTTGTATCACACAAGTGACTTAAGCATCAGAATATCTTTGTAGACTCCCCAACCGATGGCTCCCACAACCAAAGCGGAAAAACATACATAGGTAAGTGCTATTAGAAACACATCACTTAAGGACCAGAAGGACAGGAACAAAACAAAAGTAAATACGTGTGAGACACAAGTACATTTTGGTCCACCAAAATATCATTTAAGAGTTATTATTATTTTAAGAATGTCATACTTATTCCTATTACAAAACAAAATACTTATTGTAAATTTAAAATGTAATTTATAGTTTAAATTGATTATTTATTATAAAATTAATATAAAATGCTTGATACAATGTTATTATTAATTTGAAGTATTTATCAATTTTATTTTATTTTTATATTTAAACTTGTTTTTGTTAATAAATATTACGTGTATCGTTCAAATTTACCCGTAACATTATAATACACTTAATTTGGTTTTTATATGTACTTTAAATGTTAAAATTTACATAAATACATAACATTTTCAATTTTGAGTGTGAAATTTATTTTTCAATCTTATTATATATATATATAATATATATATATATCATAATTATTATTGGTTATTTTATTAATTTTAATTATTAATAATATTATCAATTATTGGTTATATATTATATCATGTTAATTATTATTGGTTCTTTTACGAATGTTTAACTATGTTAGCAACAAACAAATGATCAATTTTTGAAACATTGATTTTAACCTTGGGCTTTTTAAACATTGATATTAGTACTAGTAGTTATTTTTAGGGTTAAATATTCTTTTGTTCCTTAACTTTCAGTGAATTTTAGAATTAGTTTATTTCGAAACTTTGAACCAGTTTAGTCTTTCATCTTTTAAAATACGTGGATTTAGTCATTTTAATCAATTTTTTTTAGGTTTATTTGATGTTTCATACGCATTTCAAGATTGTATTTGAGTTGTTTATACAGTTTGACACATTTTTGCTTTAATGTTAAGTCAAATACTATTATGAAACACACTTGAAATGTCAAATAAACCTAACAAAATTTGATTAAAAGGACTAAATTCACGTATTTTGAAAAAATGAAGGACTAAATTGGTCTAAAGTTTTGAAATAGACTAATTTCAAAATTCATTGAAAGTTAAGGGACTAAAAACATATTTAACCATTATTTTTATAAAATGTGACTTTTTGTTCTATAGAATCTTTACTTGTACATATGAAGTGGTTCATCTCTTTTCTGTACATATCTTGTTTTTTAATTGTATTTCTTATATACATAATAGATAAAGGCTATTTATAATAATAATAATAATAACTAGTGAAAATACATGTGTTACTACCAATTTTTCTTTTTTTAATTTTAAAAATAAAAAAAAAAAAATTAATTTATTATAAATATTTTTTTTATTTTGTAGATAATTTTTTTATTAGAGATACTTATTTTAGTTTTAAAATGATTAATTTATAATAAAAATTAAATGAATGAAATAATTAAATCTAATAAAGTGTTACTTAAAAGGTAAAAATGGTAAAACAATTATTTTAATTTAAAAAACATTTATTTATTAAAAGGTAAAGTTGAGAATAGAAATGTAGACACCAAAATGGGGTATCCCCTTTATATCTCACACTAGCGAAAACACATATATTGTCGCGCTCCACATTTTTTAAATGTTAAGGAAAGATATTGAAAGTAACAGTAAGTAATACTCGAATATTAACATAGAAAACTAAAAATATAACGAAAAACAAAAAAGGAAAAATATTATAAAATAAAGTTAATAATAGAGGAGAGAAGAAAAGGAAGAATAGAGATCGAGAGAATGGTGAATAATTTTTCTGTGCTATTTTGTGTGTCTTATTATTGATACACAAAGTCCTATTTATATATACAACATGAAACCCATAGAGGATATAAATCAAATAGTTAATACAAATATTTATATAAAGAGTAATGAATCATATGAGTATCAATCATATCAATCATACGAGTAAACGTAATCAAATTAATGGACGACCATTAATTCATAATATTCCCCATTGGGTGTCCATTGATAAAAGAATGTGCATCGTTAAAACATTACTAGGAAAAACCCTCTGGGATAAAAATCTAGTGAAGGGAAAATTAGTACATCATTTTGTATTCTTTAATACAATATTGTTCATCACATATTCTATTTCTCCCCCTCATGTAAACTTACATCATTAAAATGACAGAGTCCTAACTTGTGAATCATTTACGCAAAAGTTCTTCTTAGCAAAGACTTTATAAATAGGCCTGCTAGATTTTCACATGAATGAATCTTTTGGATATCTATATCATCCTTTCATTTGAACTATACATTATTATCTTCATATATGGTTGTTGATTCCATCTTTGTCGGAGATAACCATAAGTTTCTTGCACATGTTCACAACTTTCCTTATAATTCTGTATGATTAGACGATATTGCTGCTATTGTTTGTTTCACATATCGCCATGAAATCATTATGCTACCACATGTGAACAAATATCATGTTTGTGATCAACCATTATGACATTGTGAAGATATGTATAATAACATGCATATGCATAACTCATTAGGTCTAATTCTGAATCATTTGGATTGAATAGGCTCATATTTGTAGTACCCTTAAGGTAACAAAGTATATGTTTTACTCCAATCCATTTTCTACTTGTAGTTTAAGAACTATAGCTTACTTAACAAATTTACAACAAATGCAATATCAAGTTGCGTATAATTAGCAAGATAGATTAGTGTTTCTATGACACTAAGATATGGTACTTCTGGACCAAGAAGATCTTCATCATTTTCTTGAGGTCTAGGAAGAGTCTTGATCAACATCTAATGACCTCACAACTATTGGAGTGCATAATGAACATGACTTGTCCCTTTAGAACATTTTAAGCACCTTAATTATATAAGCATCTTCATGTATAAAAATACCTTTATTTAAATACTCAATTTATAATCTAAAAAAAAACTTTACCCTTCAAAGATCCTTCATCTCAAATTCTTTCTTTATGCAATCAATTGCCTTTGTGAGCTCATTGAGAGTTATAACGATGTTTATGTCATCTACATAAAAAATATTTATGACAAATTCATTTTCTAATACTTTCATATAAATACAAGGACAAATAAGATCATTTGTATATCTTTCTTTTAATAAGTACTCAATAAGACAGTTATACCACACACATCTTGATTGCTTTAATCAATAAAATGGCTTGTTCAATTTTATTGAATAACCCTCTTTAGAATTTGTCTTGTTGGACAAATTAAATCCTTCGGGAATTTTCATATAAATATCATTCTCAAGAGAATCGTACAAACAGGTTGTAACATCATCTATTAAATGTAAATGCAAACCTTGTTGTGCAACTATGATAATCAAATATTGCAATGTTGTTGCATCCAATACCAGTGAATATGTCTTTTCACAAATAAATATAAGGTTTTGTGAAAAACCTTTAGCAACCAACCGTGCTTTGTATCTAAAAATTTCATCAATCTTATTTTATTTTTTGTGCAAAAATCCATATGCATATTTTCATTTTGGCTAATAAATTCTTTGTCGACAATCTTCAATGATCATCAATTATTGATCCTTATTGTCACTCATAACATTCATCGTTATATTAAATGTAAAAGTTTTGTCAATGTTGACTTCATTTTGGTTTCATATTATATGATTCATGACATAATTTATTGAGATCTCATCATTTTCAACAATTTCAGGTACCTTAGGTTCTTCTAGAATCGAATCATTAATTATGTCAAATGAATATTTTTGGATTTCCCCTTTTGATCCAGTCATCTAGCATTTTAGCTCATTTTCTCAACGAGAGTTTTTATCTTTGGAACCCATAGGCCTACCACACTTCACGCATGTCTTTGGAACCAATAGACCTACCACACTTCAGGCGCGTTATGAATTAATATCAAATATATTTGGAGCATTAACAACTGGTATATATGATTTGGTTAGTCTTTCTATCACTAAGAATGTATAGTAATATATTGACTGAATTTCTAAATGAATTATCCTTTAAACTTTCAGTTCACAATATTTTGTAAGAGGATCAAGACAAGACAATGATAATTCAGTACAACCATTATCCTTTTCCAATTGTTTTCTTTCTCGCCCTAATGTTGGAAAAATTTATTCATCAAAATGACAGTTGAAAAATCAAACTGTAAATAAGTCTCTTGTTGTTAGTTCAAGATATTTTTTTTATTAAAGGAGAATTATATCCAACATATATTTTCATTCGTCTTTGAGGACCCATCATAATCCTTTTTGGTGGGGAAATTGAAACTTATACACCATACCCAAAAATTCTTAGAGGAGAAATAGTAGGTTACATATAAAAAAAAACAATTGCATAATAGAGTATTTGTGATAACTTATTGGCTTGATGTGAATCAATACTGCAACATGCAAATTGCATATCCCCAAGTAGTCATTATAAGCCTAGCTCTCATAAGTAATAGTCTTGCAACCAATTTTAGACGTTTTAGTAATGATTTAGTAAGTCTATTTTGAGTATGAACATGTTCTACTGGATTTTCAACTTCAATTCCATCTGATATAGAATACTCATGAAAAGCATGAGATGTAATTTCACCAGTATTATCAAAATAGATTTTTCTTAATCGGATAATCTAGGAAGTGAACTCTTAATTGTACCAATAACTTTGCAAATGTCAGATTGCATGTTGATAATAATCAAATATATGACCATTTAGTTGATGCATCAATTATAATCATGAAATATCTAAATGATCCACATGATGGGTGTATTGGACCACAAATATCACTCTATATTCGTTTTGAAAAGGAGATTCTCATTTCTATTTTTCTTGGTGATGGTCTTATTATCAATTTTCCTTTGTGAACATATAGTACATGAGAACTCATTGATATGAATTTTTTTTAATTCTTAAGTGGGTGTCCAACATGAGTTTTTCATCCTTTTTTTTGCATCATAATAGATCCAGAATGACTCAACTGATCATGTCATACAAGGAATTCATTTTGATTCGTAAACTTCTGGTTTATCGTGACATGCATTTTAATTGTACTAATATATATGTAGTACAAATAATCCAACTGATCATGCCAAACAAGGCATTCAATTTGATTCGTAAACTTCTGGTTTACCATGACATGCATTTCAATTGTACTAATATATGTGTAGTACAAACCATAAGAGAAGGTTGATAATTCTTTAATACATTTTCTTTTTCAACTCAATCGAAGAGATATAAAGCATGAAACATGAAACATGAAACAAATATAAAGCATTGTCTTAAAATTAAGAACATGATATGAGAAAATCTATTTTTTAACACTCCCATCACCAATGAGGTGATCAATGCTTCCATTTAATTTAGCAAAGAAAATAACAATATCAAGATTAGTAGCATCCATATGGCCATAATCAGAATCACCATCTTCATAATCAAAGTGTGTTTCTATGTTCTTCTCCTTATATTTTAAGATGCTTTGATGTACGACAAGTACAACTCAAATGACCTTTACCACCATAATGATAACTTATATTATCATCTTGCACCCACTTATATACCATGAAATTGCCTTATGTCTAGTCGATCTAGGAGTTCCAACACACTTCCCTCACGTCGAGGTATATACATCTCGTACGTGAGACTGAACATTAATGGATGGTCCGATAGCGGCCCAATAGCGGGTGGAACTATATGCCCAACAAACACAAATCTCGCTAGGAGAGGCTTTAAATAATGGATCTGATACCATGCTAAGAAATGGACTTTAAGCCTAACTTAACTTCACAAAACCGACTTGTAAGGTGAGATTTGCACCACATTTTTTCTTTTCCCTTTTACACATTATTGTTCCACTTTTGGTGATAAAATGTATCTTTGAAATTTTCTTTATAACCAAGTCCATAATTAATATCACAACCATGAAAATATAAATCAAATGTTGATGCATTCACTTCTAGGAATGGAGCAAAACCAATTGGACAAGTTTCATGATTTTCTATCAAAAGCTCATTGCTTTGTTCAGCCATACAAAGGCATGAAATAAATTCAGAATATTTGTGAAACCTCTTCTCACAATATTGTTGTCGTAAGAGCAAATTAGTTGTTCAAATGCTTTATTTCTTTCTATAATGGTATCACCAAGAATCATTGCATCTAAATGTATTTCAACATTTAATATTCAATATAAGTAATTCTTCATCGTAATATCAAGGATCACAAATTCAAAATTTGTAACGTTTCGCATGTTTAGAACTAGCACATAAATTAATAATAATAATAATCACCATCATAATGAAAATAATAATAAGAAGACGAAGAAGAAAATTGATAAAGTCAAACAATTTTTATCACAACAATAAGAATATAAGATAAGATTTTGAATGAAGAAAGGATTAGAAAGAGTCTCGATTAAGACACGCGGAACATTGTCCTTAAAGAGAAAAAACTTCCACTAGCCCTGGTTAGAGCATGTAACGTCCCATTTAATTAATAAACGTAATTAAAAGAAACGCCACACACAAATAGTACGATATAGCAATCTTGGGGTCCTTAACCCAACCCCTACAAACTAGGCACACCACGATACCGAAAGAAGACTGTTGAAATGTCTAACAAATACATATAGAGAAATAAAGCATATCGAGATACATGGGACAAAGCCCTAAAGAAAACTAAGATCCAGCCCATGCAGATCATACAGCGGAACCATCACCTCCCTGTTGTTCGCGGGTGTTCCTCGCATCTGCTCACATCAACAAGTTGATGATCATCGCAAAAGAAAGTACCACACAGCAGAACACACAACAAATAAAAGTAGGGTAAGCTAGAGCATAAAAGATTACATCCGTATGATCAAATATATATTCACCATACCATACACACATATCAACCAAGCATGTTATGACTTCTCAAACAATACACTAAGACACGACTCGACTCATCCGGATATATACAATCTGGTCGGATTCAGCAGATGCTCGCACTTGTGGTGGATACCTCTGCTCATCCCCAAGCTGCTCACCCCCGAGCTATGTGTTACAAGTGTTACAATGAATCAATTTACCTCACCACAAGGTTAGTCCTTAATGAATTACAGGCCTCCTGCTACTCTCACCACAGGGGTCAGTCCGCTCTAAATGAGACTAACTGACCCCTTAGAGTGTCAGGATGCAACCTTACCTTGAATCCTTACCAGACCATACAGATGGGGCACCACCATAGACACCAACTAACAGGGGCCATGGAATTACGTCCCGACCACTGAAGCACGACCCTGAAGCCCCACCTAGGGATTCCAAGGGATTACGTACTGACCACGTACCAACAGGTATAATCAACCAAGAAATAAACATATACGCCATGCATAGGAAATTTATACCAACATCCATAAACAATCCTCATGTATCACATGTCAAACCCATACCAACTCGTGTTACCAATCATGAGAAAACGTCTCCCCTCATATCAATATCATGCCACTGAATTACCAATCATCAATGCTCGTCGTAGTTCATGACAGTTTTGTGACCACATACGTATCCAACCCCTCATGTACATTCAACATGAGGTCATGCCAAACTCACCATTCATCACATGTAAGCCTCCCCTCATCATATATACTCAATCCCATCATGCCATCATACAGTAATCCAATTAATCACAGGCCAAACATCCGAGAACGGAAAAGAACGCCAAACTGGATCACATCCTCGCCCAGCTCCTCGCTTAGGCAGAGGAGTCTCGCTCAGGCGAGCTCTCTTCGCCTAGGCGAGAACGTGAAATCCTGGAACAATGGCCTCTGCACGGTCTCGCTTAGGCGAGACCCTCCTTGCCTGGGCGAGAAGCTCGCTCACCCAAAATGAGTTGGTCGCCTGGGTGACCCCTCACGCGAGAATGGTTGGGCGAACCCCCGCTCATCTCGCCTGGACGAGGCAAGCTTGCTTGGCCGAGATTATCAGTCTTCGCCCACTGTTCACTCACATAACAGACGAAACCAGCCCAAACACATGCAATAATACATTTCACACACTCAGGGAAACATCCAGAACTATAATCACGCGAATCATACCCAAACAATCATGATAACAACTATTTTGCAGAAACCCTAACTTCCCATACCTGGAAAGGGTTACATGAGGCTTCGACACGAGACCACGGAGCACAGCAGCTCGAGCGATGGACTTGTAAACTGGCGGAACAGCGGAACAGTAGAAAAATAAGGTTATTTTTGAACCCTAAACGGTGGAATACGAAAAAGGGCTTTAGAGAGTAAGGGCAGTAGGTTTAGAATCACTTACATGGAGTTAAAAGTAGTACTGGAGCCTTGAGCGGACTGGTTCGAGACGAGAAAAGCTAACCCTAGTAGAGCTCAAGTGGTACAGTAGAGGGAGACGGCTGCGAATCTGTGAATGAATGAAAATGGAAGCATTAGGGCAACCTGGGTTCAGCTATATCCTTTGGGCCAGCTCCTTGGCCCATCAGATTTGGGGGCAACCCTTTTTGTAAAAATGGGGTACAAAAGAATAGGCCTTACAAAGCATCTTGTTGATAACATGTTATAAAATAAAGCTAATAATAGAGGAGAGAAGAAAATGAAGAATAGAGATTGAGAGAATGGGAAGCAATTTCTCTTTGTGTCTTGTTACTAATAGGTAGAGTCCTTGTTATATATATAACCAAATACTTAATACAAATATTTACATAAAGAGTAATGAATCATATGAGTATCAATCATATCAATCATACGAGTGAATCTCATCAAATCAATGGACGACCATTAATTCATAAAAAAGAAAAAATCGATGATACTTTTATTAAAAAAATAAAAATAGCGGTTATTAGTAAAATGTCAATTAATAACAATTATATTATAGAGGTAGATTTGAAATATGAAATGTGTACAAGAAAAAAGAGGAGAATCGCTTTATATATACATATAGATTTAAAACAAATTTATCAATTAAAACAAATTTCAAAAACAAATATAAATAGTTTTTAAATTTTTATAAATATTTTATTTATTTTGTAGATAATTTTTTTACTAAAGATATTCATTTTAGTTTAAAAAGGATTTAATTTAAGGAAAAATTAATTGAATTAAACAGTTACACGTAACCAAACAATTAATTAAAAGGTAAAAATGGTAAAATAATTATTTTAATTAAAAAAAAAAACGGTCATTTATTAGAAGGTAAAATTAGGATCAGAAATATGGACACAAAAAGTATCCACTTCTATATATCTACATATATCTATATTTGGAGTGCATATTTGTTTTTAAAAATTAAAATAATTATTTTAATAAATTTTATTTTTTAAATGATTGGGCTTTTGAAGTAGAGTTAAATGTTTATATTATATTTGAGTTTTAAAAGATGAGTCGTGTGGGTTGAGATATAAAGGGTTTTAATATTATGATTGAATCATGAGGATTGAGTTATTTAATATTAATTGTTCATTTAAATGATGAAATCTGTTGGCAAAGTTAATTTTGTTCTTAAATCAAATTTTATAATAAAAATGAAGAAAATATGATAAATTAGTGGGGATCAACGTATATGATTGAACAACTGGTCTTTGAATTGTTAATTTTCACTAATTTATCTATCTTTTGATTTTAATTTTTGTGGTTACGGTATCTATCTGCGATACGTAAGCAAAACTTTTAAAATGTTAAAGTAATATATATATATATATATATATATATATATATATATATATATATATATATATATATATATATATATATATATATATATATATATATATATATATATATATATAAATATTTTTG